>ENA-OOYV01000125-OOYV01000125.1-human-gut-metagenome-genome-assembly--contig:-NODE-125-length-58804-cov-3.418390_pt1 | contig 58804 bp, 57 predicted proteins | sample MGYA00241704_ERZ501380 | MGnify/ENA primary metagenome ERZ501380 (study PRJEB25962, sample SAMEA2042984) | human gut metagenome | biome: human gut; feature: human-associated habitat; material: faeces...
TCTTACCGGAGCCGGTACCGCCGGTGATGCCAATGACCACCCGCTTCTGTCCAGCGGCGATGGTCTTGAAGCCCGCCGCCTTCTTCAACCGGTTGCTGATAGCAAGGCCAAGGCCCTGACTGTCCGGGCACTGGGCATAGATGGCCGTCACCTCCGTCTCGTCGAAGGTCCGCAGCGCGTCGAACACGCGCTGTGCCTGGGCCAGCTTGTCTCCTGCCGGTCCCAACCGATGTACAATGTGCCCCGCGAACAGCGGCGCGTACTCATCAAAGCAGATGACCCCGGCCCCCGCCGGCAGGTGCGCCGCGATGTATGCCGCGCTTCGCCGCGGCGCGCCCGTCACCACCGTCACGGCAGCCCGGGGCGCGTAGTGCCGGTACTTCATTCCCGGTGCCTTGGCCTTCTCCCCGTCGGACAGCTTCTGCCGCACGGCCTTGTCCACGGCCACCTCCCCCAGCCCCGCCTCCAGTGCCTCCAGCGGCAGTCCGCCGGGCCGCAGCAGCCGGGGTGGCTGCACCGTCAGATCGATAATAGTGCTCTCTACGCCTACGGCGCAGGGCCCACCATCCACGATGCCGTCGATCTTGCCCATCATGTCCTCCATCATGTGCCGCGCACAGGTGGGGCTGGGCCGTCCGGAGGTATTCCCGCTGGGCGCCGCCACCGGCGTATCCGCCGCCGCGATAATGGCCCGCGTCACCGGATGGTCCGGCCAGCGGACGCCCACGGTATCCAGCCCGCCGGTGGTCCGCAGGGGCACGCAGTCCCGCCGGGGCAGGATCATGGTCAGCGGCCCCGGCCAGAACCGTTCCGCCAGCGCATAGGCCGTGTCAGGGATATCCACACAGCAGCGCTCCAGCCAGCCCGCGTCCGGCACGTGCAGGATCAGCGGGTTGTCCTGTGGCCGTCCCTTGGCCTCGAAAATACGGCGCACCGCGTCCTCGTTGAGCCCGTCGGCCCCCAGCCCGTATACCGTCTCCGTGGGGATACCCAGCAGGCCGCCCCGGCGAAGGATCGCCGCCGCCTCCGCGATGGCGTTTTTGTCCGTTTCCGGATGGAATATGATGGTCTCCATCACCCGAACCTCGTTTCTTCTGCTCTTTTATTCCGCCGCAGCGGCAAAACTCCTCTTTTTACAGTCCCAGGTCCTCCCCCACGAGAATGACCTTGATACGCTCATGCACCATAGAGTTCCTCGTCACCACCACATAGGAACAGATGCAGTCCGGACTGGTGCAGTCGCCGCACTGTCCGGTCAGGCCGCAGGGCGTCTTGATACCGAACCGCTGTGCGTTGGCCGGCGCAGCGATGTTCCGTGCGCGGGCAATGGCGTCGTCCAGCGTGCCCAGCACCTTGTTCATACCGGCGATGACCACCACCTGCCGGGGTCCATAGCACATAGCCGCCACCCGGTTGCCCATGCCGTCGATGTTCACCAGTTGCCCGTCCTTGGAGATGGCGTTGCTGCTCATCAGAAACGTGCCGCAGCTCAGCGCTTGGTGCATCAGCGCCTGTTTCTCCACCGGGTCCTTGGCGGTATCCCGGTCGATGAGGGTATAGCCCTCCTGCGCCAGCCGCTGCTTCAGCCCCAGCTCGTCCACGGTCATCACGCCGCCCCAGGATACACTGTCCGTCTTGGGGATCAGCTCCAGCGCCTTCTTCACGGCCTCGGCAGCGGTGGAACAGTAATAGGCGTCAAAGTGCCGCTTCTTCATAGCCTCCACCGTCTTGGGGCCGGACAGGTCATACATTTTCTTCTTATTCTCGTTCATAGTCAACTCTCCTTTCCCTCCTGCAGCCGTTGGGCCTGGTCGTTCAGGGTCAGCGCATCGATCATACCGTCCAGATCGCCGTTGATGATGGCCGCAATGTTGAAATTTTTATTGTCTCCCGTCAGCCGATGATCTGTCACCCGGTTCTGCGGGAAATTATACGTTCTGATCTTGCCGCTTCTGTCGCCGGTGCCCACCTGGCTCTTCCGTGTGGCGGCGATGGCAGCGTTCTGCTTCTCCTGCTCCGCCTCGTACAGCTTCGAGCGCAGGATCTTCATGGCCCGATCCTTGTTCTTATACTGGCTGCGCTCATCCTGGCACTCCACCACCACGCCCGTGGGCAGATGGGTGATACGTATGGCGCTCTCCGTCTTGTTCACGTGCTGTCCCCCCGCGCCGGAGGAACGGAACGTGTCGATCTGCAGGTCCTTGGGGTCGATGGAGAACTCCACCTCCTCCGCCTCCGGCATCACCGCCACCGTGGCGGCGGAGGTCTGGATGCGCCCGGAGGACTCCGTCTCCGGCACCCGCTGCACCCGGTGTGTCCCAGCCTCGAATTTCAGCCGCGACCAGGCGCCCGCGCCCTCGATCTCGGCGCTGACCTCCTTCACGCCGCCCAGCTCCGTCATGTTCTCACTGACGATGCTCAGCGTCCAGCCCCGGCGCTCGGCGTACATGGTGTACATCCGCAGCAGGTCGGCGGCGAATAGTGCACCCTCCTCCCCGCCGATACCGGCCCGTATCTCCAGTATCACGTTCTTCTCGTCATTGGGGTCCCGCGGCAGCAGCAGCCGCTTCAGCTCCTCCTGCAAGCGCTCCATATCCCCCTTCGCCCCGGCCAGCTCCTCCTGTGCCAGGGCCCGCAGCTCCGAGTCAGACAGCATCTCCTCCGCCTCCCGGGCGGTGTCCTGCGCCCGCAGATACGCCTGCCAGCATTCCACCACCGGCGCCAGCTCCTTCTGCTCCCGGCGCAGCGCCGTCAGCTTCTCCCGGTCCGCATACACCGCCGGGTCCGCCAGCTGCTGCTCCACCTCTGTCAAATGCGCCGCAAGGGCGCTCAGCTTCTCCTGCATGGTCCGTCCTCAGCCGTTCTCCAGCAGGCGGCGCACGTTCTGGACAAAGTCATTTCGCCAGAACTCATACCCCTCGCTGTCCGGCCGCAGCGACACCGCTAACCGATGGGTCTGCCCGGTGTACATATCCATCTGGTCATAGACCTCCTCGCTGCGCTGGGTGGTGCTCCGCGTGACCACGTAGGCCACGTTTTCCATCTCCAGTCCCCGCCGCTTCAGCAGCGCGCGAATGGGGCTGGCGCACCGCCCCGCCCACACCGGGCTGCCCACGATCACCAGTTTGTACGCGCCCAGCGGCTTCTCCGTCTCAAAGGGCTGCAGGGGCCGGGTGGACGTCTTCATGGCGTCCATACCACAGCGCATATATCCCCGCCAGCCGCTGCGGTCGCAGTCGTCGGTGATGGCCGTGATCTCCGCCCCCAGCGCCTCGGCGATCTCCTTGACCGCCCGGCGGGTATGCCCGGTCCGGGAATAGTAAATGCACAAAATATCACTCATGTTATCGCTCCTCCTGTTCCTCGGCCTGCAGGCTCAGTTCTTCCCAGCGCTCCATCTCCTGCTCCAGCCGCTTCTGCACGTCCTGCTGTTCCTGATACAGCGCGTTCAGCTTCTCCGCGTCGCAGGCATTCTCCGCCATCTCCGCCTCCAGCCGCGCGCTGTCCGCCTCCAGCCTGGCGATAGCCGTCTCGCAGATGGTCAGCTGCTTTTTCACCGCCTGCTGGGCCCGGTTGCCCCGGCTGCCGTTCTTCTTCGGCGCAGCGGACTGTACCTGTACCGCGGCCGCCGCGGCGGCGCGTTCCTCCTCCTTGGCCTGCCGGTACTGTGCAAAGCCCATGGGATAGTCCGTGATGACGCCCCCGGCCAGCTCCCACACACGGGTGGCGAACCGGTTGATGAAATACCGGTCGTGGCTGACGAACAGCAGCGTCCCGTCGAAGGCCTCCACCGCCTGCTCCAGCCACTCCCGCGAGTCGATATCCAGATGGTTCGTCGGCTCGTCCAGTATCAGCAGATTGATGCTCTCGTCCATCAGCATACACAGCCGCAGGCGGCTCAGCTCGCCGCCGGACAGCACGCTGACGCTCTTGAACACATCCTCTCCGGTGAACTGATACGCCGCCAGCCGGTTCCGCGCCGACTGGGGCGTGATGTCCAGCTCATAGAGCATCGTGTCCAGTATGGACCTCTCCGGGTGCTCGAAGTGTATCACCTGCGGCAGATACGCCGCCTTCACCGCCGGCCCCAGCCGTATAACGCCGCTGTCCGGGCGTTCGCTGCCGGTCAGCATATTCAGCAGCGTGGTCTTTCCCGTGCCGTTCTCGCCCAGCAGAGCGATGCGCTCGCCCCCCTCGCACCGCAGATACACATCCTCAAACAGCCGCTTCTCGCCGAAGGCCTTGCTGACGCCCTTGATCTGCAATACCTCGTCGCCCTTGAACTCCCGGCTCTGGAAGCGCGCCTCCAGCTTCCGCGCCTTTGTGGGCTTCTCCGTGGTCCGCATACGCTCGATGCGCTTCTCCATGCTGAAGGCCCGCTTGTGCAGCGCGTCGTTGCCCATGAAGGCCCACAGGTGCATCTGCTCCGCCGCCTTTTCCAGCTGCGCGATCTTCGCCTGCTCCTTCAGGTACTGCTTCATGCGCTCCTGATACCGCCGTTCCTTCTCGATGGCATAAAAGCTGTAATTTCCGCTGTAAAACTCCGCTTTTCCGTCCTGTATCTCGATGATCCGCGTCACGGTCCGGTCCAGGAAATACCGGTCATGGCTGATGGTCAGCACCGTGCCCCGGAACCTCCGCAGATACCCCTCCAGCCACTCCGTGGCCTGCAGGTCCAGATGGTTCGTGGGCTCGTCCAGCAGCAGGATATCCGTATCCTCCAGAATGAGCCGGCCCAGGTTCACCCGGGTCTTCTCTCCGCCGGACAAACACGCGAATTCCCGCTGCCGCATTTCCCTCGGGATGCTCAGGCCGTTGGCCACCTTGTTCACCGCCGTCTCCGTGTCCCAGCCGCCCAGTCCCTCGAATTTGGCGTTCAGCTCGCCGTACCGCCGCAGCGTATCCGCGCCGCTGTCCCCCTGCTCCATCCGCAGGGCCAGCGCATCCATCTCGTCCTTCATCCGAAACATCCGCGCGAAGGCCGTCTGCAAAACGTCCTCCACCGTGTACCCCTCCGGATACACGGGGATCTGCGAGATCAGTCCCACCCGCCGTCCGGCGGCGATCTGTACCTCTCCCTCGTCCGGCTCCAGCTCCCCGGTGAGCATACGGAACACCGTGGTCTTTCCGGCGCCGTTCCGCCCCAGCAGTCCCACGCGCTCCCCGCTGTCCACCTGAAAGCTCAGTCCGTCCAGTATTCTCTTTTCCAGATCAAAGGACTTCACCAGCCCCGAAACGCGAATGTCGACCATTTACTCTTTCTCTAATTCCTTTACGATGTTCTCAAAATGCATGGCGCGGGACGCCTTCACCAGCACCGCCGTCCCCGGCGTGAACCGCGCCCGTACAGCGGGCAGCGCCTCCTCCACGCCGGCGAACCACTGCGCCTCCGGATCTGTCTCGGTCAGGGCCTTCATCTTCTCCCCCACCGCCACGGTCTCGATGCCCAACTCCCGGCACAGCGTCCCCATATCCCGGTGGGCCTGGGCCGTCAGCGCGCCCAACTCACCCATGTCGCCCAGCACCGCCAGGCGCTTTTTCTGCCGGCTGGCAGCCAGCATACGGATGCCCTCCGCCATGGACTGCGGATTGGCGTTGTAGCAGTCGTCGATGACCAGCCGATCCCCGTCCATACGGATCAGGTGCATCCGGCTCCCTACCGGCGCATAGGCCGCCGTCCCCGCGGCGATCTCCGCCGCCGTCAGGCCCAGCCGTTCGCCGATGGCTGCCGCCATGGCCATGGGATAGACCATGTGCCGCCCCGGCGCCGCCGTCTCCAGCCGATAGGCCGCCTGTCCCGTTGTCACGGTGCAGGCCATGCCCTCCAGCCCCCGGTCGTCGATGTCCGTAACGCGGACATCGCAGTGCTCGCCCTCGCCGCAGCGCAGGATGATCTGTGGCAGCGTCACCGTGTTCAGCAGCTCGTCGTCGCCGTTGAGCACCGCGACGCCCTCCGGGGTCAGATTTTCAAATATCTCACACTTGGCCTGCAAAATGCCCTGCCGTGTGTTGCCCAGATTTTCGATGTGGGCGTCGCCCACGTTAGTGATAACGGCGATATCCGGCCGTACCATCTCGCCCAGATACCGTATCTCCCCAAAGTGGTTCATGCCCGTCTCGATCACCGCCGCCTCGTGCTCCGGCATGAGCCGCAGCAGCGTCAGCGGCGCGCCGATGTCGTTGTTGAGGTTCCCCTCCGTCCGCAGCGTCTCGTATTTCTGCGTCAGCACCGCGGCGATCATCTCCTTGGTGGTGGTCTTGCCCACGGAGCCGGTCACCTGCACCACCGGCAGCCGGAACTGCCCCCGGTACCAGGCGGCCAGCGCCTTCAGCGCCAGCCGCGTGTCGGGCACCTGAATGTAAAACTTTCCCGGCAGCAGCGTCTCCGGCGTCTTTGCCGTCAGGCAGCCCGCCGCACCGGCCTCCAGTGCCTTTTCGATATAGGCGTGGCCGTCGAAGCGTTCCCCCACCAGAGGGATGAACAGCGCTTCCTGCGGCACGCGGCGGCTGTCGGTGGTCACGTCGCGCACCGCCGCGCCGCTGCTCTGCAACACCGTGCCGCCCACCGCGGTGCAGATGGTCTGTACCGTCAGCGGCATCATGCCCGCGCCGCCTTTCGCGCCGCCAACGACAGCTCCACGATCTTCTCGCACAATTCGCCGTAGTTCAGTCCCACCTGCGCCGCCTCCTGGGGCACCAGACTGGTAGGCGTCATGCCCGGCAGGGTGTTGATCTCCAGGCACCAGGCCTGACCGTTCTCGTCCAGAATGAAGTCCGAACGGGAGTACACGCTCAGCCCCAGCCCCTTGTGCAGCTTCAGGGCCATCTCGCCCACCTGCTTCCACGCCGCGTCCGTGATAGGCGCGGGGCACAGCTCCACCGCGCCGCCGGCCTGATACTTGCTCTCATAGTCGAAATAGGCGCCCTTGGGGATGATCTCCACCGCCGGCAGATAGCCGTCGCCCAGCACGGCGATCTGTATCTCCCGACCCTTGATCTTCTGCTCCACCACCACATGGTCGCCGTAGCGCAGCAGGTCGCGCAGGGCCTTCTCCAGCTGTTCCTTCGTGTCCGGCAGCGCCACACCGATGGAGCTGCCGCCGTTGACGATCTTCACGGCACAGGGCACCGGCAGCTCCTCCGCCAGCCGGGGGATATCGCTCTCGGTATAGTGGATGTCGTGCCACGGAGCCGTGCGAATACCGAGAGAGTCCATCATCCGCTTCGTCACGGATTTATCCATGGCCATGCCGCTGCCCAGATACCCGGATCCGGTGTAGGGCACGCCCAGCAGATCCAGCGTGGCCTGTATGCGGCCGTCCTCGCCGCAGCTTCCGTGCAGCGCCAGAAATACCACGTCCGCCATGCGGCACACGGTCAGCACGTCCTTGCCCAGCAGGCTGGGGCTCTGGTCCCTCCGGCTGCGGCGCACCGCCTCCAGGTCCGGCTCCACGCGCTCCACCCGGCTCTGGCCGCACAGGCCGTCCGGCGCGTCAAAGATATCCTCCAACGCGCCCTCGTAGTCCTCCAACCCCAAAAACATATCCACCAGAATGGCCTTGTGTCCACTCTCCCGCAGCGCCCTGCACACGCCGGTGCCGCTGGTCAGCGCCACCTGGCGCTCTGTGGACAACCCCCCCGCCAATACCACGATCTTCATAAGCGTACCCTCACTTTTAGGCGGCACAGCGAAAAACGGCCCTGTGCCCCCATGATTTGATATATTATTATAGCACAGCGCCCCGCTGATTACAACCGATTTTGCCCGCCGGTGTGTAAACAAACAAAGAACGCCCCGGCACATCCGCGGCGTTCTTTTGTTGTCTTTCCTATCGCAGCCAGTCGGGCTTCGCCCGCCCGTGTACGCCGGACACCAGCCCCATACAGGCAAACAGCATCACCAGCGATGAGCCGCCGTAGCTGATGAAGGGCAGCGTCAGTCCGATGACCGGCATCACGAACAGGCACATACCCACATTGATGATGACCTGAAAGATAATGACACTGGCCACGCCGATGCAGGCATAGCCCTCCAGCCGGGTCTTGGCGTGCCGCGCCACATACAGGCACCGCAGTATAATGGCCGTCAGCAGCGCCAGCGTCAGCAGGCAGCCCACCAGCCCCAGCTCCTCACCGATCACGGAGAAAATAAAATCCGTGTGCCGGTGCGGCAGGCTGGACGCCGCCTCGCTTTGGGTCTGCGTGCCGCGAAACAGCCCCTGCCCGAATATCCTTCCGCCGCCCAGTGTCAGCAGGCTCCGGGTCTGCTGCCAGCCGGTGTTCAGCGGGTCATAGCTGTGGTCGAACAGGACGATGAACCGGTTTTTCATGTAGGTATCCAGCAGGTCCAGGTCCCACATGGCGTAGAACAGCAGTCCCGCCGCGCCGCCGCCGATCAGGAACCACCGCAGCGCCACTCCCGCCACAAAACACATACACGCGAAGATGAACAGGAACACCAGCGCACTGCCCATGTCAGAGGATATCTTGTAGTACAGCGCAAAGATCACGCCGAAGTGTGCCGCCAGCATGACGATGGAGGAAATCGACCGCAGGTCCCGGTTCTCCTTCAGCCACGCCAGCTGTTTCGCCAGCACGATAATAAACGTCAGCTTCACGATCTCCGCCGGCTGCACCTTCACCGGCAGGAACGGGAACTCCAGCCATGCCTTGTTGCCGGTATCCCCGGCAATGCCGAGGGGCGTTGCCAGCAGCAGGATGAACACCACGCCCACCAGGAATATCCACTTCCAGTACTTCGCCAGCTCGTTCAGGTCCACCTGCGACACCACGATATACAGCACCGCCCCGATGCACAGCGCCGCCGCCTGTACCAGCACCAGCTTGCTGGTGTGCATATAGCGTGTGGCGCTGGCGATCATCAGTATGCCGAACAGCGACGTGCCGATGCACAGCGCCAGCAGGACAAGATCGGCCTGTCGGAACACGTCGTTAAAAAGCTCCCGTATCCGTCGCAGCATGGCGGCACCTCCCTTCCCTCGCATTTCCCCCGCACGGTGCCTGCGGCCGCATACAGCGCATCAAGCCCGCAAAAAGCGGAAGAGAATGTATAACAAAGGTATCGTAAATGTATCATGAATGTACCATAAGTGTACAGCGAAAGCGCACAAAAAGCACGCGCTTTTCCGGCGTGTCAAACGCCGGTCCCACATAGTGTACCACGATTTCCCCGCCCTGTAAACCACCGGTTTTCTATCAAAAATGTTACTGTTTCCACCCGCTGCTTTCACAGCCCAGCCACCGTTTTCACAGCCCGGCCACCAACAGCGCTATCACCGAAAGGCCCCCCACCGCCAGCGCATAGGGCGTTGCCGCCCGTATGGTGGTCAGGTTGGAAACGCCCGATCCGGCGGTGGTCATCAGCACCGCGTCCGCGTAGAAGCACAGACTATATCCCAGGGTAACGCCACTCATCACCGCGGCGATCATCAGCGGCGCAGCCACCCCGGCAGCCAGTCCCATCGGGATGAACACAGGAATAGCGATGGTCATTACCGCCCAGCAGCCACCTACGGCAAATACGGTCAATCCCACCAGCACAAACGCCAGCGGCGCGATCAGGCAGCGGGGCACCGCCCCTCCGATACCGTTGATGAGAATATCAAACAACCCCAATGTACGGTTGGCGTCGCTGAGCATCAGGCCAAAGCCCACCACCACAGCGATGGCGGTCATACCCTTAACGCCGGAAAAGAATCGGGCAAAGTATTCTCCCACCGTCATACGCTTCTGTATCACATACAGCAAGAACTGCACCACCAGACACACGATGATACCGTGGAGCAAATCATTGTCAAACAGCACCGTGCCGCCCACCAGCGCCGCCAGCGGGATAATAGCGTTCCAAGCCGAGGAGACATTGTGCTCATCCACCTCGTCAATGTCCACCAGCTTCTCGTCCTTTTCTCCCGGCTCAAAGGCTGCGCCGCCGGAGGCCACCCGGTGATACGCCTGACGAAGCATGCCCACTTTCGGAAACCAGCCCAACGCCAGCAGCAGACTTACCAGCATCATCGCCAGCGGATAAAACATGAAGGGCACCGCCTGAAGGTAATCCGTGAACCCCAGGCCGAAGTCGGAGATCAGGCCCACGCTGAACGCCGTCCAGCTGGTAAAGGGCACCGTCACGCACAGGCAGCATGCCATAATGTTGGTCTGCACCGCCAGGTGCTCCCGGGGCAGACGGTTTTTATCGGAGACATCCCGCAGGCAGATGGTGGTAGTCAGGGCATTCAGATACTCGTCCACGAACATGATCACAGACAGCAGCCACGCCAGCAACAGCGTTTTGCGGGGCGTGTTGGCCGCCTTCGCCAGCAGATCCCGGAAGCCCATGAGCCCGCCGGAGGCCTGAAACAGCGAGATCATTCCGCCAAAGCCCAGAATACTGCACAGTGCAAACTGATAGGAGCTGTTGCCCAGTGTAGTATACATGGCGTCGATCAGCCCAGTGAAAAAATGCTGGCGATGGACCAGCAGCACGGCCAGCAGGGTAGCCAAGACCATTGCATCTGCCATTTTGCGGGTCTTTAGGGCATATACGATCAAAAACGCCAACGGCAGGAACGCCATAACAGTATGCAGCACAGAAACATCTCCCTTCTCACACAGAGTATAGCAAACTCCAGTGAAAACCGCAACTGCGCATGAAAAAGCCGGCCTGGTGGCCGGCTTTTCATGCGTCGCTTATACAGACATTCTTTTCACACCGGGGTTCTCCCGCATAAAGGCCAGGGCTTCATCATGGGTGATCGGCGGCTCAAGCCGGACGGTGATCTCCATACGAAGGCAGCCGTCCTGACGGGTGAGGCTGCTCTCTGTCACCTGGCCGCGGTGCTGCTTCAGCAGATCGTCAAAACGGGCCCGCAGCTCATCCGTATCCTCCAGCTCCACCAGAAGCTCCTGGGTCGTGAGGGCATCCGCCCCCACAGGGAAGCGGTGGAGAATGATCTGGATGGCAACGAGGACAGCCGCCTCGAACAGGCCCAGCCAATACATACCGGCACCCACAGCCATACCGATGGCGGCGGTACCCCACATACCGGCGGCGGTGGTCAGTCCGCGGATAGAGTTGCCGTTTTTGAATATGACACCGGCACCCAGAAAGGATATGCCGCTGACCACCTGGGCGGCAATGCGTGCAGGGTCGGCGCCGCGAAGGCCATCCACCGTAACACAGTCCAGGAAAGCGTATTTTGAGACGATCATAAACAGCGCGGAGGTACAGGCAATGATGCAGTGGGTACGGATGCCCGCCTCCTTGCGGCGCTTACTGCGCTCCAAACCCACCAGCGCGCCCAAGGCGGCAGACAGCAGCAGGCGAATGAGAAATTCTAGATTATCGTAAATAGTCAAGGTCGCTTCGGGCACATATTGCGTCAGTCCGGAAAGCATAACAGTCTCCTTTCAGCGGCACAGGCCGCAGGTATGGTACAGCAAGTATAGTGTGCATCGCCGTTTCTTATGCGGTATAGCGGCATTGGTCGGTAATAGCCTCCTTCAGCCGCCGCAGCGTCGGATCGTCCAGATCCCGGGGATAGGGCAGATCCGTCAGATCAAATTCACAGATCGTACTGTCCGGGTGCATGATAATGATCCGCCGTCCCAGCAGCAGCGCCTCCTCCAGCTGGTGGGTGACCAGCACGATCGTGCGGGGCAGCTTCTCCTGAATGGCCAGGAGTTGGCTCTGCAGCTCTGCGCGGGTCAAAAAGTCCAGGGAGGCAAAGGGTTCATCCATCAGCTGCAGCTCCGCCTGTCCTGCCAGCACCCGGGCCAGGCCCAGACGCTGCTTCATGCCGGTGGACAGCTCTGCCGGCGTCAGGTCGGCGTAGTCCTCCAAGCCCACCAGTCGCACGAACTCGCTGGCGCGCTCATAGCGCTCCTCCGGCGTTTTTCCCACGCCGCAGGCCATGGCCACATTCCGCTGCACGCTGGTCCAGGTGATGACATAGGGATCCGGACTAAGCATGGCACTGTGCCAACCCTCCGGAATCCGTATTGTCCCGGTGTCAGGCATCTCCGTCCCCGCCAGCAGCTTCAGCAGCGTGCTCTTGCCGCAGCCGCTGCGGCCCACGATCACGGTGATCTCTCCGGCAGGAATGGTCAGCGACAGGTCGCGCAGCACCTGTCGGGTACGGCTGGGCCGCGTCTCGCCGGTCAGGACGATATCCGTGCCGTAGGTGGTATAGGCCTTATCCACATGGTCAAGAACAACTGCGTCCATAGCGATACCTCATTTCCTCGTTTCGGCCGCCGGGCAGATGGACGGCACGGCTATCATAGCCCCGGCGGTGGGGCTTGTCAAGCGCCGCCGTCAGCCCAGCATCCCCAGTATCTCCTGCAGGCTGAAATTCTCCCGGTAATAGTCCAGTTCTCCGGCGATCAGCTCATCCAGCACACGCATACCCAGCACCTCCACCGGCGCCCTGTCGTCCGTCAGAAGGCAGTCTCCACCGGTGTAGACCGTCAGATCGGCGGCCACCTCCGCCATCATGGCGGCGTAGTCTCCGTCGGTCAGCGCGGCGCGGCTGGCGGCAAAGCGCTCCGGCAGGCCAGGCGCGTTGGTGCAGAACACCTCCGTATTGGTGTTTCCGGGCACATCGGCCAAGTAGGTGTACGCAAACACGCTGGCCATCGTATCGCAGAGGTACTGGTTGATGGAGCCATCCTCCCGGGAGGTCATGTTCAGGTTCACCACCATGACGCCCTCCGGCTTCAGATGCTCCGCCACCGCCGCGAAGAACTCCCGGCTGGACAGCTGGAACGGAATGGTGATGTCCTGATAGGCGTCCACCATGATCACATCAAACTTTTCCTCCGACGCGGTCAGGTAGGCCCGGCCATCGGCCACGGCCACCTCCACCTCCTCCGGCAGGCCAAAATAGGTGCGGGCGATATCGGCGATCTTGCCGTCGATCTCCGCGCCCTGCACGGTCATGCCCGGAAAATAGCGGACGCAGTATCCGGCGTAGGTGCCGGAACCCATGCCCAAGATCATGGCGCTGCGGCCTGTGTTATCGGTACCGTCCATACCCGCCATACAGGGGGCTGCCAGCGCGTAGTCGTAGTACATTCCGGTGAGCTTACCGTCCTTGTTCTGCACCGACTGTACGCCGAAGAGCACATTGGTGGAGAGCGTGGTGGTGTGGTCATCATCCTTGACCTGGAGGTAGTTGTAGATGGACTCGTCCTCCAGGGCCAGGTCGCTCTCCCAGAAGGCGAAGCTGTAGGTGGGCAGCGCAAAGCACAACCCCGCCACCAACACCACCGCAATAATACCGGCGACCGTCTTCTTCCGTTCAAAAGTGAAGTAGACAATACCGATAGCGGCCAGCACACCCGCAAAGATCAGGAACGTGGCCGCCGTACCCACCGCCGGGATGGTCAGGAACGTGGGCACAAAGGTGCCGATGATGCTGCCGATGGTGTTCAGCGCATTCAGCTGCCCCACGGTCCTGCCAGTGTCATCCAAATTGTCCACGGTGAACTTGGTCAGGGACGGTGTTACGGTGCCCAGCAGCACACAGGGGAAGGCGAAGATCACCAGGCAGGCTGCCAGCGCCGCCCAGACCAGAAAGTTCTTCGTTACGAACGTGGCCAGCAGGAAGGATATCCCGGCGATCATCCATCGGCCCGCAAAGGGTATCAACGCGATCCAGATCGCGGCGATGATGACCCGGCCATAGAGTCGGTCCGGCGACTTGCTCTTGTCAGCCATCCGTCCGCCCCAGATGTTGCCCACAGCCATAGCGACCATTATAACGCCGATAATGACCGTCCAAACGATTTGAGATGAGCTGAAATACGGCGCCATCAGGCGGCTGGCGCCCAGTTCCACCGCCATGACGGACATTCCCGCAAAAAACTCTGTCAGGTATAAAAACCACTTACTATGAGTCAGCTTTTTCTCCATGGTACAAGGTCCTCCTTATAATACGCTTCTGTCCACCACGGAAACTACAAATGGTTCTCCCTGGATCGCCTTGTATTATAGCGTAGCATGACCGTTTCCGCAAGTACCCCTCTGTTTTCATGGCCTTCCCGCTGTTCTTCAGCTGTGCAGAAAAAGCCTCCGTTTCCGGAGGTTTTCTTTTATTTTGTGTCAGCTTTCTCGGATCGTTCTTGACAGAGAATAACGAAGCCGGTATGCTGATAGCAACGGGAGGTGCGGCGCCATGATGGATGGAAATATCATATTATCCGTAGCGAAGGCCATGGAGGTCCTGCAAATTCTGAGTCAGGCCGAAAGTCCGCTGTCGCTGAAGGAGCTGGCCACCCGGTGCGGATACCCGAAGAGCACCGTATTCGGCCTGCTGACCACCATGCGGACCTATGACGTGGCAGCGCAGACGCCGGACGGAAAATACACGCTGGGCCTGCGGCTGTTCGAATATGGGCGGCAAGTGGAGCGGTCCTGGGACATCTCACTGGTGGCCCGCCCCTATATGGAGCACCTGTGCCAGCGGACCGGAGCGTCCGTCATGCTCTCGGTGTGCGAGGGCGGCAGCGTGATCACCCTGGACCAGGTGGAGACCCGGGACAATCTGCGCGTCGTGTCGGATATAGGTTCCCGGCTGCCAATCTACTGTACGTCGCAGGGCAAGGTCTTTCTGGCACATATGTCCCGCACCAGTGCCGAGGCGCTGCTGCGCGCGCAGCATATGACCCAGTTTACCCCGCACACCATCACCGATCTGACCGCGCTGATGCAGGAGATCGATCTGTGCCGTACCGACGGCTACGCCATTGAAAACGGCGAATACAAGATCGGCCTGCGCTCCATTTCCGCACCGGTCTATACCGTGGAGGGCAAAGCACGATACACCGTTGGCGTGATCGGTATGTTCCGCAGCACCCGTTCCGATGAATTCCTTGCGGCGGTGGAACAGGTCTGCGCCGCCGCGTCCATGATCTCCACTGCGCTGGGCTATCGAAAAACGGAGGAGCTTTTGTAAGCCATACCTCCGCCGTTATCGGCGCACTGGAGAACGCACTGCACATGATCGCTGCCGAGGGTCACGGCTGAGCCGCGTATGCCTTTGCAGCGTTTCCGGCAACGGCGAAAACGGCTTGTTTTCCAGTCAGTATCCTGATGGGTAATGAGAATGTGCCGAATGGACTGCGGTGCAATACCCGGCCATGCCATCTTCTCCGCCAGCCGTTCGTAGTTATAGCCGGCGTCGATCATGATGGCAGTCCCGCCGCCTGTTTTCAAGACGCTGTCTGCTCTTTTCTCACATTTTTTCGTCAAATACCCTCGCAGGAAAAACAAAAATACACGTCCGGCCCAGTCAGGCCGGACGTGCGTATATTCTCAGGCCTCACAGGAAGCGAGACCCGGTCAAAGCGCGGTCCCCTTCTTCGGTACGAACAAGCCATGCATATCGGCACGCTCCAGCTCCAGCAATGCTTTCTTCCTTTGGATGCCACCGCCATAGCCGGTAAGACTGCCGTTTGTACCCACCACACGGTGGCACGGGATCATGAGAGAGATCGGGTTATGCCCCACCGCGCCGCCCACCGCCTGTGCGGACATTTTGGCCAGCCCCTGCTGGCGAGCCGCTTCAGCGGCGATCTCTCCGTAGGTCATGGTCTTTCCATACGGTATCGTCAGCATGATGTCACAGATACGCTTACGGAACGGTGTGGTATCATAGCGCAGCGGCGGCAGAAACCCCGGTTCCTTACCGGAAAAATAGATATCCAGCCAACGACCGGCCTCTGCAAACAACGGGTGTTCCCTTTGTGCAGTCACTTCTGGCAGAACGCTGCCAAAATACCGCTGCCCGTTGAACCATAGACCAACGAGCGCCTCATCGTCGCAGGCCAGCGTGATCCTACCCAGCGGCGACATATACTCGGATGTCCAGATCATCTCTTTCCCTCCACACTCTTTTTCGGCTTATGATCTTTCAGCTCCGGTATCGCTCCACCGGCCACTGCCCACAGATACAGGCTCGCCACGCTGCCATACGGGCTAAACCGACGGCGGTATATCTCAAACCGCTTACGGTCAATGCTGCGGTGGTGATAGAGCATCCGCAGTCCGCGCTGAATAGCCAGATCGTCGTAACTAAACACATCGGGCCTCTGCATACAGAACAGCAGGATCATCTCCGCTGTCCAGATGCCAACACCCTTCAGACTGCTCAGTTCGCGGATCACCTCCCCGTCCGTTTTCTGCCATATGCCGTCCAGATCAAACGCACCGTCCCGGGCCTTTTGCGCCAGATCTGTGATGTATTCCGCCTTACGGAAGGTCATACCCAGGGCTTGCAGTTCAGGGACTCCCGCCGCAAGGATGCTCTCCGCGTTCACCTCACCCAGCGCATCCCGCATCCGCTGCCAGATGGTCGCCTGTGCCTTAGTCGATATCTGCTGGCCGATGATATGATGGACAATGGCAGAGAACAAGTCCGTATCCACGGCACGGTCGATATATCCAATACGGTCAATGACTTCACCAAGCCGCCTGTCTTTCTGCCGCAGATAAGAAAGCTCTGTTTCCCCGTATTCGAAATACACCACTGTCACCGTCCTTTCATCTTCACATACAGGCAGGCACCGCCGCTAAACACTGTGAGACTATGATCGGATACAGTTCCCATAGTGCGGGCTGCGCTCTGACACAGAGTATACCATCCGCCCCCGCTGTTTGCAACCACCGGTCCAGTTATCGTCAAGCCCACCTCAAACGATACGTTGGTTTCACGTTTTCCTGTCGGCTGCCTATCGACAACATACGCTTCGGTCAGCCGGAGACACCAATGTACTTGAGGCCATTCTTATCTCACCGTAAGAAAATACATCCTTATGAACGGAAACGGTTGATGCGTCTGGCTTTGTGCCAGACGCATCTATACCGGTAATTCTTTATGGTACGCCCGACTGGATTCGAACCAGCGGCCTTTAGAGTCGGAGTTATCAGGCCGTCAAGCCGGAAAGCCCTGCAGGGCAAGGGTTTGGCTGGTGTTACACAAATTTCCGCCATTTTGAAGAAAAACCTCGGAAGCCTTACAGGGCAAGACTTCCGAGGTTTTTCGCGGTAGTAGTCAAATAGCAGTCCGAGCACTTCACAGGTCATGCGGCTCAGATGCAGCGGCTCCCGTTTTCAGCACACACGAACCGCATACTTCACACGATTCCCGTACTGTGTCGATTTGAGCAGTCCCAGTTTTTCAAACTTCAACACAAAGCTGCGGATCGTCGCGTAAGCGGCGTTCCCGAAATCCTTTTCCAACTGCTTGGTGGAAAACTCCGCGTCGCCGTAAGCGGACAGAACAAACTCCCACAGTGCTTTCTCCTTCTCAGTGACCTGTCCGTGGGACAGGGCGGTCTGAAACGCCTCGGTCGTCTGTGCGGTCGGAAGCACCCCGTTCAGCTTATGATATACATTTTCGATAAAATACGCCAAAAACGGCGTTGCGTCCAGCATACCGCTGATGGTTGCGTTCTCCTCCACCAGCGTATAGGCATCATAATACCCCTTGCGGCTTTTATTGATATACTCGGAGAGCGGCACGAACAGCGCAGAGGAATATCCCTGCTGCACCAGATACCACAAATGCATCAGCCGTGCCATTCTGCCGTTGCCGTCAAAGTACGGATGCAGATACGCCATGTAGAAGTGGATCAGCGCCGCTTTCAGCAGGTCGTTGATCTCAGAATCCTCGCGGATAAACGCGACCAACTCTCCCATGCGCTCCGGCAGCGCCTGCCAGGGAAAGCCCGTATGCTCCACCTTTGCGCCGATCACATACACGCTGTCATGCCGGTAGAAATGACCGGGCAGCAGCCGATCCTCCTCGGGTAGATAGGCACCGATGGCCATTTCATAGAGCTGGTGAATGGTCTCCTCAGTGATTTGATTCGCCGGGTCGCTGATGAACTCCAGTCCCTTTTTCATGCCGAAAATGCGGCTTTCGCTTTCGTCTGTGGGAGCAAGACCGGAGAGGATCTTGCGGACGCTGTCACGGGTGAAGTCCACCTGCTGCTCGATGGTGAAGGTGGAAACGATCTCCTCCTCCATGGCCTTGACGCCGTAAAGCTGTGTGCTGTTCTGCGGCGTCAAAAGCACCTTGGCGGCTGAAAGGCGCACCTGTGCAATGCTGCTCAGATAGACGATGTTCTGCCCGGAGAAATCCTTGAGCGGCAGCGAATGATAGAAACCGTTTTTCAGCAGCTCCGTAAACTCTTTGATGTCGGCCTGCGGAAATTTATAGCCGAGTTTTCTCAAATCCAGAACGTTTTTGTCGGACAGCATCTTGGTAAACAGCGCAGCATCCATAAAAGCACCTCCACTCCTGATTGCAATTAGTATCAACAAGTATCAGTATAGTGGAGTATGCCCTGAATTGCAAGAGGGAAAACGGATTTGTGATGGTCAGCACCACACCATCCACGGAGTATGCCCATAGCGTCACTGCCCTGCATACGCACCTGGCATTCAAATATACGCCCAGTACTCTTTGCTAACGGGATATGGAGGCCGGAGCTGGAGCGTTACACCAGTCTGGTACAGCAAATCAAGGAAAAAGCCAGAGAGCGTACCGCACTTATAAGAGAGAAAAAGGAACTGCCTTTTCTCCGTATCATCTGCAGCCGGGAATTGCTGTTAGACTTGCAGAGCTGACGGAGGAATTGGAGGAACTGCGCACTGAAAATGCTCTGCTTCTGCAAAAATTTGAGCATGTAGAGGATGCAGGCGCGAAAGTGTTCCGCAGGGATATTGCCACCATGGAGGCCGGTCTGAAAAAGCTGGAGGCACAGGAACAGCATCGAAATTTCTCCAGAAAATGAAAAAGAAATGACCCTGAGCGGTAATCGTGTGATTGCTCGCATGTTTTGTTATCTGGGAATCAGTGCATTTAGTCTTACTCTTGTTGCTCAAGCAGGACTTCGGTTTCTCATGCTTGCCATGTGTTTTTCTGAAAAAAAGTGCTAAGTCGGTTGACACCGCAGCGTGCTTATTGTATTATAGCCCCAACATCGACTCAAGTCGATTGGCAACTGCCCAAGTACTTTCGCCATCCCAATACTTGAATTTATACAACCGTGTACCACAAGGACACGCAACCATCCTCAAAGGAGCGGTTGTGTGTCCCTTCTTATATGCAATTGAGGAGAATTGAAATTGGAATTAAAAGAATTCTTTGCAGCACACCCCAAAATCGCACTGGCCTTTTCCGGCGGTGTGGACTCCGCGTATCTGCTCTATGCCGCAAAGCAGCTGGGAGCCGAGGTGCGGGCGTATTATGTGAAAACAGCATTCCAGCCGCAGTTTGAGTTGGACGACGCCAAGCGTTTAGCCGAGGCGCTTCATGCCGACATGACCGTCTTACTGGTGGATATTCTCTCCGATACGAGGGTCGCCGCAAATCCCGCCAACCGCTGTTACTTTTGCAAAAAGTCGATTTTCTCGTCGATCCTGCACGCTGCAAGCGCGGACGGCTTTACCACGCTTATAGACGGTACAAACGCCTCAGACGATGCAGGAGATCGCCCCGGAATGCAGGCGTTGAGGGAGCTGAAGGTATATTCTCCGCTCAGGGACTGCGGACTGACAAAGACCGATGTTCGCCGTCTGTCCAAGGAGGCCGGGCTGTTTACCTGGAATAAGCCCGCTTACGCCTGCCTCGCCACCCGCATCCCCGCGGAAACGCCGATCATTCCGGAGGATCTGGCGCGGACGGAGAAGGCGGAGGACTACTTGTTCTCTCTGGGTTTTACCGATTTTCGCGTCCGGCAGATGGGAAACGCCGCAAAGCTCCAGCTTCCGGATGCACAGCTGGCACATATCGTGGAGGCGCGGGAACAAATCGTCGCCACGCTGAAGCAATGGTACGACACGGTTTTATTGGATTTGGAGGTTCGAGATGAATAGTGAGATCAAGCTCATTTTGGACGACGTAAAGCGCGGAGAGCTGTCTGTTGACGACGCTGCGTTAAAAATCAAGGTCAAGCCCTTCGAGGATATTGGCTACGCCAAGGTCGATCTACATCGCAAGGTTCGGCAGGGCGCTGCGGAGGTCATTTACGGCGCCGAAAAAACCGCCGAGCAGATCAACGGCATTGCTTCTGCCATGAAGGACAGTGGGCAGGAGGTCATTCTTATTACCCGGCTTTCGCCTGAAAAAGCGGCGCAGATCAAGGCTGTTCACCCTCTCACCTACCACGCCGAGGCGGGGATCGGTATTATGGGAGAGCTTCCCGCCCCGGACGGCATCGGCAGGATCGTAGTTGCGACCGGCGGCACCAGCGACATTCCGGTGGCAGAGGAGGCCGCCCTGACCGCCGAGGTTCTTGGCAATCACGTCACCCGCCTGTATGATGTGGGCGTTGCCGGACTGCACCGCCTGCTGGCCCATCTGGATGACATTATGGGAGCCAGCGTCATCATCGCCATCGCGGGCATGGAGGGCGCGCTGGCCAGCGTCATCGGAGGACTGGCCGACTGTCCGGTGATCGCCGTCCCCACCAGTATCGGCTACGGCGCGTCCTTTCAGGGACTGTCCGCATTACTCTCTATGCTCAACTCCTGCTCCAGCGGCGTTTCTGTGGTAAACATTGATAACGGCTTTGGCGCAGGGTATCTGGCAAGCATGATCAATCACATGGAGGCAAAATCATGAAAACTCTGTATTTGGATTGCGGCATGGGTGCCGCAGGCGATATGCTGACCGCGGCACTGTTGGAGCTGCTGCCTGACCCGGATGGCTTTGTGGACGAGTTGAACGCTCTCGGCATTCCCGGTGTGCAGTATCGCCGGGAGGCGTCCGTAAAGTGCGGCATCACCGGCACACATATGTCTGTTACGGTAAATGGTGTGGAAGAATCCGATCACGCACATGCCCATCACCACGACCATGAGCATACACATGAGCATGAGCATACAAATGAACATGAACACACGCCTCACCAGCACAGCAGCCTGCACAGGATCCGGCACATAATATCCGGCCTGCATCTGCCCGAGGCGGTGCAGCACAACGCGAAGGCCGTCTACGGACTTATCGCAGAGGCGGAGAGCCGCGCCCACAATGTCCCCGTGACGGAGATCCACTTCCATGAGGTGGGGACGATGGATGCCGTGGCAGATGTGGTTGCCGTCTGCCTGCTGATGGATCGGCTGGCGCCAGAAAGGGTTATCGTCTCCCCCATCCATGTGGGCAGCGGTCATGTCCACTGCGCGCACGGCATTCTGCCCGTTCCCGCTCCCGCCACCGCATATATCCTGCAGGGCCTTCCGATCTACGGCGGCAGCGTAAAGGGCGAGCTTTGCACGCCTACCGGCGCCGCGCTCTTAAAGCATTTTGCCACCGAATTTGGTAAGATGCCTGTTATGCGTGTCGGCGCCATTGGCTACGGTATGGGTAAAAAGGACTTCCCCGCCGCAAACTGCGTGCGGAGTATGCTGGGAGAAGCCGGCGAATCGTCCCACACGGTATGTCAGCTTTCCTGCAATGTCGACGACATGACGGCCGAAGCCATCTCCTTCTCCATGGATCGCCTGTTTGATGCCGGAGCCCTGGAGGTCTATACCACGCCTGCCGGCATGAAAAAATCCCGCCCCGGCACGCTGATCTGCGCCTTGTGTCCAGAAGCTGCGCGGGAGGCTGTGGTGGAAGCCATGCTGCGCCATACCACGACCATCGGCATTCGGGAGAGCCTCTGCCGCCGGTATGTGCTGGAGCGGCACATTGAAAGCATCGAGACGCCCTACGGGGTAGTACGCCGCAAGGATTCCTGCGGATACGGTGTCACCCGTTCCAAGTACGAATACGACGATCTCGCCCGCATCGCAGAGGAGCGGCGTATCAGTCTTTCCGAAGTGGCCGCGCTGGTGGAAGCCCTCTGACGGCAGCGTAAAGCTCCATCCCCGCAGCGCAAGGTCACCGGCGACATAAGCCGGAAACGAACAGCAAGCAGGAGGCGGCCAAATGGTCACCTCCTGCTTATTGCGGCTTGTTCTTTACTTTGCGATTTTCCTCAGTTCCTCCACCGTTTCACAGGCAATCTCGCTTATGGTAAGCTTCTTCGCGCCGATCACACGGTTGCTACAGCGATTAACGGGAAGAAGCAGCTTTACGGCCTTACTCTGCCCCACGGCAGCCGCCATGGCCGGTGTGACCTCTCCCAGCATAGAATCGGCAGATATGATGCCCACCGGACCGATGATCACATCGGCATCACGACTGGCAACAATGACGGGGTTCTCCCCGGTCGCGCCGTACATCGCTCCGCCCTTCAGCATGGTGCAGGTCGCAATGCTGTTCGTGCCAATGGCATACACTTCACAGTCCACATCGCTTTTTACAATGGCCTCGGCAATGCTCTGCCCGAGCTTACCGCCCTGCCCATCAATAATCACAACTTTCATAGTATTCTCCGTCTTGTCGGGACACTTGACCAGCTCACAATGCTCTCCGCTTTTTGAATGATGACACAGTTCTCGCTCCACGCCAGCAACTGCCGGTGTGGACGACCGTCATAGCCTTAAAAGAGCAGCGGCATTTTTCCAGCAGACATTCTCCACGATGCGCCCCAGTGCGGCAATATCTGCCGGATACTGGCCGCCGTCCACTAACTTACCCAACTTAGCGCACAGGATACGGCGGTAGTACTCATGCCGAGGAAATGAGGTGAATGACCGGGAATCTGTCAGCATACCCGCGCTGTGGGCCAGTAGGCCGGTTTCCATCAGCTCGTCCAACTGCGCATTGATCCCTCGCAGCGTGTCATTGAACCACCATGCAGCGCCGTACTGCACCTGAGGAGCGAAGTTCACAGCCATGGTGCTGAAAACCGCGCTCTCCGCGGGGTTAAGATTGTAGAGGATCACGCGCGGCAATCCACCGCCGCTTTCCAGCTTGGCCAAGAAATGCCCTAATGCCGCAGGATCACTGGTTGCACCGACGCTGTCGCCACCTGCATCATGGCCAACTGTCTCCAGCAGGCGCGGCGATTGATCGCGGATCGGGCCGAGATGCAGCTGCATGACCATGCCCCGGCGGCGATATTCCTCTCCAAGGAAAAGCAAAAGCTGCTCCCGCACCTCGTCAGCGCCGCCGCGCAGGCAGGACAGCCCATGGTCGGCGACCACGCATCCACAGGCCTGAAAATGGTCTAATGCCACACACAGCGCGTGCTTCAGGCCGTCTATATCCGCGATAGCAACGCCGGTTGACTCTGCCAGCCGCGACAGATGCTTCCGCGCACCGGGATGCTCCGGCTCCAGATAGCGATCCGGCCGAAAGGACGGCAGCACTTCAAAGGGGATCCCGTCATCCCGGCGGATCTGCTGATGCCACTCCAGCGAGTCCGCCGGATCATCGGTCGTACACAGAGCACGGACATTCTGCTGCTTCAGCAGGCTGACGGTATCCTGCTCCCGCAGCTTTTCCCGCGTTTCCTCCCAGATAGATGGCGCGGTTTCGGGCGTCAGTGGCGTGTGGATGTTAAAGTAACGCTGCAGCTCCAGATGCGTCCAGTGGTAAAGTGGGCAGCCAGCCAGTTGCGGCACCACAGACGCCCACGCCAGGAACTTCTCATAACCATCGGCATCGCCTGTGATCCGCCGCTCCTCTACGCCACAGGCGCGCATCGCCCGCCATTTATAATGATCGGTTTCCAGCCACAGTTCCGTCAGATCACGAAAGACACGGTGCTGGGCAATATCTCTGGGTGACAGATGGTTGTGATAGTCGATAATGGGATTTCCTTCTGCGTGTTGATGAAACAGCGTTTTCGCCGTTTCTCCATGCAGAAGGAAATCCTGGCTCATAAATTCTTCCATAACACCCTCCTTAAAACCGCTCCCGGCTTATCCACAGGCCCAACGCAGGATTCGGGATAAAGTAAACCCGCTCTCCGTCTACCGTATTGTACCCGTATCGCAGCGTATCGGGATCGTACTTTGCCGCCATCTCGTCATAATCAGCGCTGCGGAATCCGACTGCCTCGATCTCCTCTCGGAAAGCATCCCTGACCGCATAGGTGATGGTAAAGCGCCCATCAGAGGAGCCGTGGATGAGATGGGCCGCCGCCCCCATATTGTCCCGCAGATCCTGATTCTCCGGCTTGTTGAATTCCTCCAGCGTATGCAGGCGGCCCCTATATCCGTACTTACGGATCAGCTTGTCCACCTGTGGATCCTCCCCAAATTTTGTAACGCCGGGTGCCAGCACGATCAGCTCTCCGCCATCTGCCATAGCCATACGGGTGCGATAGACAGCCTTGTTTCCCAGCCATGTGCTTTTGAATTCACCGGGATCCAGATAGACCACGCATTTTTTCAGTCCCTGCTCTACAAAATCGATATTTTTCTCCTGCGACAGCTTAACTGCCTCGGTCAGGCATTCGCGTCCCTCCCCGATAAACAGGCCATGGGTGCGGATGCTGCCTGCCGGAGCAGTGGTCACGGTCAGCACGAAGAGAATGGGGTGCTGGCGCAGGAAACGCTCCATCGAGTAGTCAAACAGCTTGCGCACCGGTGTGTGGTCCCTGCCCATCATCCGTTCCATGCCGTATACTGCGCCCACCATGTGACTTTTATTGATCATGTCGCTGCCGCCCACGCCTACAAACAGGTTTTTGGCATGGTTGGACATACCGATGACCTCATGCGGCACCACCTGACCCGGCGAGATGATCAAATCGTACTGTTCGTCCATCACCCGCCGATTGATCTCCACGCTGATCGGCTCATGCCACAGCCCCTCCGTGACATCCTCCAGATAACTGCTTGGAACCTCTCCCACCTTCAGCACGTCAGTGCGCCAGTTGTGGGGAATCAGCTTTTCGTAGGGTACGTCGCCGAACATGGCAAGGGCCTGTTCCTCTGTCATTGGCTCATGGGTACCCAGTGCCGGCATGATGTCCACCTCGGCCCCCATGTTTTGAAGAATATGGTAGTAGGTGTTGGTGATGAATCCGGCGTTGGAATGATACCGCGTAAAATCCGGTGGAAGGATCAGCACGTCGTGGATGGCGGTCTTCCAAGCTCTGCCGCAGCGCGTGCGCGATCTCCTGCTGTGTTAGCCCGCTCTCGTTGTCCGCAATTTTGAAAATATTCATATTACACCCCGCTGTATGCGCTGAAACCGCCATCGATGGGCAGCACGACGCCGGTAACAAAGGAGGCAGCCTTGTCGTCCAGCAGGAACAATACTGCCCCAATCAGCTCCTCCGGCCGGCCAAATCTCCCCATAGGGGTAGCCGCTAATATCTTGCCGGTACGAGGCGTCGGGGAGCCGTCTTCATTCCACAGCAGTGTCTTGTTCTGCTGCGTAGACAAAAAGCCCGGTGCGATGGCATTGACGCGGATTCCCTGCTTAACAAAGTGAACTGCCAGCCACTGTGTAAGGTTGGATACGGCGGCCTTGGCACCGGAATAGGCAGGGATCTTTGTTAGCGGCGTATATGCGTTCATAGACGAGATATTCAATATGCTGCACCCTCCACGGCCCAGCATATCCTGTGCGAACACCTGCGTAGGAATCAAGGTGCCTGAGAAATTCAGCTGCAGCACGCTCTCTATATCCTCCGGCCGCAAATCGAAAAAGCTGCGTACCGGCGCATCTAAGTCGCCTGCCTCGTAATACTCATGCTCCGTGGTGGCCTGCGGCTTGTTTCCTCCTGCTCCGTTGATCAGCAGGTCGCACTGCCCAAGCTGTTCCAGTACCCGGCGATGGCAGTCCTCCACCGAATCACGGTCGCACACATCACAGACATAGGCGCGGGCCGTACCGCCCACCGCGGTGATCTCATCTGCTACCCGTTGCACCTTCTCCGCCGTGCGGCCCAGCAACGCGACCCGGGCGCCAGCCTCTGCCAGTGCCTTGGCCATAACCGAGCACAGGACACCTCCGGCACCGGTAATGACCGCAACCCTTCCGTCAAAAGAATGCTCCATGTGTTACCTCCATTAAACGTTATAGGTGCCCGCGGCCGTGCTGCCGCCATGACCGGTCCAGTTAGTGTGAAACACCTGATCCGCCGATGCATCCAAGCGCCGGTAAGTATGTGCGCCGAAATAGTCCCTTTGCGCCTGCAGCAAGTTGGCAGGCAGGCAACGCGTCGTATATCCATCGAAATAACTGAGCGCGGCAGACATCGCAGGCGCCGGTACACCGCAGCTCGCTGCAGCGGAAACAACCGTGCGCCACGCAGGAAGCAGCTCCTTGATGGTTTTTTCAAAATAGGGATCCAAAAGCAGATTAGATAGCGCCGGATTTTCAATATAAGCGTCCTTGATCTTCCCCAAAAAAGCACTGCGAATAATGCATCCGCCCCGCCACATCAGCGCAATGCCTCCATAGTTCAGATTCCAACCGTATGCACCGGCAGCCGCCCGCATCAGCGTATAGCCTTGTGCATAGGATATGATCTTGGACGCATACAGCGCCTGACGTATATTCTCAACAAACAATTCTTTGTCTCCGGTAAATGGGGGGATAATGCGATCAAAGACGGCGGCAGCTGTTACACGTTCGTCCTTCATAGCGGATAAGCAGCGGGAAAACACCGCTTCGCTAATCAGTGTCAGCGGAACACCCTCGTCCAGCGCAGCTGTGGCTGTCCATTTGCCAGTCCCCTTCTGTCCGGCGGTATCCAAAATATGCTCCACCAGCGGGCTTCCATCTACATCCTTGTAGGCCAGGATATCGCGGGTGATTTCAATAAGATAGCTATCCAGCTCTGTATCGTTCCACGCGGCAAAGGCTTGGTGCATTTCACCATCGGACATCCGCAGGTAATCCCGCATCAACTGATATGCTTCACAGATCAGCTGCATATCGCCGTATTCAATGCCGTTATGAACCATTTTTACAAAATGTCCGGCGCCATTTTCGCCGACCCACTCGCAGCAGGGGGAGCCGTCCTCCACCTTGGCGCAGATGGCCTGAAAAATAGGCTTGACATAAGGCCATGCCACTGGGCTGCCGCCGGGCATCATGCTGGGGCCCTTCAGCGCACCCTCCTCTCCGCCAGAAACACCGGTACCAATGTATAGCTTTCCCTTACTCTCCACATAGGCCGTGCGGCGGATCGTGTCGGGGAAATGGCTGTTTCCGCCGTCGATGAGGATATCATAATCATCCAGCAGGGGCAACAGCTGTTCGATCATGTCGTCTACGGCCTGTCCTGCCTTTACCATCATAAACACCTTACGAGGGCGCTCCAGCTGGCTGACAAACTCCTCCAGCGTATGGCAGCCGATGATGTTCTTTCCGGCAGCACGACCGGCAATAAACCGATCGGTTTTCTCCGTTGTACGGTTATATACAGCCACAGTGAATCCCTTGGATTCCATGTTCATCACAAGGTTCTCGCCCATGACGGCCAAGCCGATCAATCCGATATCTGCTTTCTTCATTACTTCTCCTCCTATCGCTGTACACGGGCATTACCCGCGTATACGTCCCATACCTGCTTTTCATCGGCAGGCTCTGCATAATCGTTGAGACTGGAGGCCGCCAATACGCCGGATGCCCAGCCAAATTGCAAACATTTTTCGCCGTTCCATCCATTCAGTACGCCGTACAATACACCGCCGGTAAAGCCGTCGCCACCACCGATGCGATCCATCACCTGGATGGGGCGGGGCTCCTCCACATACCATGTATCTCCATCCAACAGAATTGCACCCCAGAGATGCTCGTTGGCGGAGATCACCTGCCGCAGTGTGGTAGCAAACATACGGGCATCGGGATACCGCTCCTTGACCTGCGTGATCATCGCCTTAAAGCTGTCGATCTTCCCCTTCAGTTCCTTTCCCCCCGCTTCAGGGCCCTTGAAGCCCAGGCACAGCTGGAAGTCCTCTTCATTGCCCACCAGAATGTCGGCGCAGGAGGCAAGCGCGTGGAACGCGGCAGATAACTCCGCCTCGCGGCCCTCCCAGAAGGTGGCCCGGTAGTTCAAATCGAAGGAAACAAGCGTGCCATATCGCTTGGCCGCCTCGGCCAATGCAAGGCAACACTGTGTTGTCTCCGGGCTCATGGCCGCGATCAGACCAGAGATGTGCAGAATTCCCACGCCCTCGTGACCAAAGATGCGTTCCACATCGAAATCGTCTATACAGAGTGTGCGACCCACTTCTCCGGCTCGGTCATTCCAAACACGTGGTGCCCGCAGCCCAAAGCCGGAATCGGCAATATTGAACTGATGACGAAATCCCCACGGACCGCCCTGCTCTACCTCGACGCCCTCGAATCGAATATTTCGGGCGCGAAGCTGCTGTTTGATAAATTCAGCTACGGGACTGCCCTTGACAAACTTCGTCATGGCCAGGCAGCCCATACCAAGACTGGACGCAACGTTCAATACGTTTGTTTCGGCACTGGTAGCCTGCAAACGAAACCAGTCGCTATTGTGTACAGCCATCCTGTCAGGCGGCGTAATGCGCACACCAATAGAAGTTACGCAGGCGATGGCATGCAAAGGCAGCACAGCGCGGTCAAACTGCTTCATAAAGGGTTCCTCCTTGTTATTTGTGATCGTATAGCCATTGTAGTTTGAGCACAAAAGCAAGTCCATTGACATAATGCGCATATCATATTGCAAAAAAGCGCATTGCTGTGCTATACTTGTAAAAAGGAGGATGCGCCATGGAATCACATTTCTATTATCGGGACGAAGATCTGTTCGTCCACCACACATTGGACAAGCATCCGACGCCGGATAGCTTTCCCATGCACGCCCATGAGCGTATGGAAATATTCTACTTTCTCTCTGGCTGCGGCGCTTATCTGATCGAAGGTACGCAGTACGACCTGTGTGCAGGCGACGTATTGATCATGCGCCACGCAGAGGCGCACAAGCTGCTGATCCGCCCAGACGAGCCGTATGACCGCATTGCCATTCACTTTTCTCCCAGACTGCTGTCCTCACTGGATCCGGAGGGTGCGCTGCTCCGTCCATTTCTGAACCGTCCATTGGGCCGGATGAACCGTGCGGCGCCAACAGTTGGAAAGCATGCCTCGCAGTTGCTGCAATTAGAGTCTCTGCGAGAGTCGCCTTACCAGACGAGACTGCGGATCATCAGCTGCCTCCTGCCTCTGCTGTGTGAACTGAGCGACTCCTTTCGGGCTAATGCGTCAGATGCAGCGGACTGTGGCACGCAATCACTGGCTGCACGATTGACCACCTACATAAACGATCATTTGTATGAGGACATCTCTCTGGAAGCCTTGTGTCAAGCATTCTTTCTCAGCCGCTCACAGATCAACCGGATCTTCACCGGTGCCACCGGAACGTCTATTTGGCGGTATGTGACCATCAAACGGCTGCTGGCAGCTCGAGCGATGATCCGCGACCATGAGCCTGCCGGTGAGGTTTGCACCCGCTGCGGTTTCAATGACTATTCGGCATTCTACCGGGCCTATAAAGCGCGCTTCGGCTGCTCCCCTACGGAAGATATCTGATTATATGTAATATATACAAATAGAGCAGTACCGCATCTCAAGGGAGGTGCGGTACTGCTTTGCAACCTATACGGTCATCATATTCATCCATTCCCTCTGCGTCATTTTTCTACAGCCAAATGTGTTGAGGTGTGGTTCTTGTTTATGAGATCAGGGCGGAAGGAATCACGCAGCACCAATTCGGTTGAAATCACCACGCGGGAAGCCGGACGCTCACCCCGAAGCACACGGAGCAGGATCTGCGTGGCTGTGGCGCATACTGTCTCAACATTGGTATCCATACTGGTTAATTCCGGCGTAGTACATTGGGAAAACCGGGAGTTATTCAGTCCTACGACGGGAATGCTGATTTCCCTGGCTTGCAGTGCTTTTTGTGCGCCTACTGCCAAAATATCATCAGCCGCGATCAGCGCATCGAAAGCAATGCCGTCATCCAGCATTTTTTGGATCATTTCGCGAGCGGGCTGCAATTCGTCCTCTGCCTCCGGGATCTGCAGGATCAGCTCCCCATCATCTGGCAATCCGCATTGCACCAGTCCCTCCCGGTATCCCTGGATTTTTTGAAAGCCACTGAATGAGCAGGTATCATTCAAATACAAAATGCGGCGACATCCATAGTCAAAGAGTGTTTTGACCAGATTTTTTACGCCCTCACGCTCATCACTGAGTACACAATAGACGTTGTCCAGCTCCACCAAACCGTTAATAATCAGAATGGGTATCTCCGCTGCAATGGGCGCAAAATGCTCATATTGGGTCAGCTCCTCCATCGTAGAGCCAATTAGAATAATAGCATCCACGCGACGGTTGTGGAGCAAATTCAGTGATTTTTCCTTGTTTTCACTGACGCTGTCGGTGCAGCTCAGAAGAATATCGTACCCGGCATCCCGCAGCAGATGCTCCAATATGGAAACCGGTTTCACATGGTTTATATCAGAGATGATCGGGCAAAGGATCCCTATTGTTTTCGAGGCGGTCGAATTGAGATTTCTGGCAAAGATGTTTGGCACATACCGCTCCTGGTCAATGATCTCCATGACCTTGCTGCGGTTTTTTTCGCTGACGTTAGCGCTGTTATTGATAACACGTGATACTGTTGCCACGGAAACGCCGGCTTTCTCTGCAATATCATAGATATTCATGTGTACAACCCCTGAAAATAATATTTATCGCTGATTTTATAACAGTTTACCATATAGATGCGGCCTTGTCATTGTACAAAAAAGAGAAAAATTATCGCTTCAACTGTCAAAAAGCGAACTATTGAAATCGGTTACAATGCACCACACAATCATTTTTCAATAATTCGCAATGTTTTTTCGTAGAAACAGGAAATGCAAAGCAACTATTTTGCAGTAATTGCGGCTTAAACCGTTATTGACAATTGCATTTTTGCAATATATACTCCTGTGTAACGGGTTACAAATTACAATTCACGCATACAACGGCAGAAATAGGAGGGTGCACATGCTGATAGAAGTAAAAAATCTGCACAAGTCCTTTGGAGAGAATCAGGTGCTTCGCGGCATCGACGTTTCCATCCAGAAAGGCGAAGTCGTCGTGGTTATCGGACCTTCCGGTTCGGGAAAGAGCACCTTCCTGCGCTGCCTGAACCTGTTGGAACAGCCCACCGACGGACAGGTTATCTTTGACGGTGTTAATCTGACGGATGGCCGTGTAAACACGTTGGAAACATGCCGCCGCATGGGTATGGTGTTCCAGCGGTTCAATCTGTTTTCCAATCTGACGATTTTGGACAATGTAACACTGGCGCCCATGTTGGTAAAAAAGCAGTCACGCGCAGAGGCAGAAAAGCGGGCGCTGGCTCTGCTGGAAACCGTTGGATTGTCCGAAAAGCGCGACGCCTACCCCGAGCAGCTTTCCGGCGGACAGCAGCAGCGCGTAGCCATTGCCCGCGCACTGGCAATGGAGCCGGAGATCATGTTGTTTGACGAAGCCACCAGCGCTCTTGACCCGGAGATGGTGGGCGATGTATTAAGCATTATGCGTGACATGGCGCGGCAAGGCATGACCATGGTGGTCGTTACTCACGAAATGGGCTTCGCCCGCGAAGTAGGAGACCGCGTGTTGTTCATAGACGGCGGCGTGATCGTAGAAGAAAACACGCCCGACGAGTTATTCAGCAACCCCCAGAACAAGCGCACGCAAGACTTCCTGAGCAAGGTACTTTGATCAGGATGAAATAATGAAAGGATGAAAAACAAATGTCTGCCATCAAGTTTCACAAAGCAAGTGAATACAAGAAGGTATTCAACGAAAACGGTCTGGCTCGTCAGAGCGTTTTGACCGGCGAGTACAAGGATGTCGCCATCTATAAGTGCACGCTGGCCGCCGGTGCAAAATGGGAGCCGGAGCTGTATCCCCAGCAGGAGAAGGTGCAGATCCTGCTTTTTACTGAGGGTACCGGCTATGTAGCCACCCCTCACAAGGCATTTCAGATTGAAGAGGTCTCCGTGTTCGTTCCCCGCTTCGACCAGGAGAGCTTCTTTATTCAGGCCGATAGCGAGCTGAGCTTTCTGCAGATCGTCGCCAACCTTTCCGACTATGACCGCGAAAACATGGCCGACTCCCACATCGCCCTGCCCCGCTTCCGCCCCGTGTCTCAGGGCTGGCAGTACGAGGAGAACTTCAAGACCCGCGACATCGAATCCTACACCCTGATCGAGCACCGCTATTTCGGTCGTTTGTCCATGGGCGCCGTATACGGCAAAGGCCCCAACGAAGTCGGCCAGCACATCCACAACGAGCTGGAGCAGTGGTACTATGCCCTGCCCGGCGCAAAGTTCACTTACCATGTAAACGACGAGGAGATCCCCTTCAACGAGGGCGACCTGTCCTATACTCCCCACGGCAACTACCACGGCACCAGTGCCGAGGACGGCCAGCGCTTCGACTATATCTGGTTCGAGCTGTGCGAGAACGGCTATCCCGGCCAGCTGAAGTAAGCGCCATGCTGTCGCCAGACACGATCTTAGGCAGCAACGGATTTTACAGTCATTGGACGCTCCCTGCGTTTCTGACGGCGCAGCAGGAGACGGGTGTGCGCCGCATTGCTTTTCACCACGTCCCCGCGCACCTGTGGCTGGATCACTATCGCTGCGTGGGCGCAGAGACGCTGAAGCAGCACTTGGCAGAGGCCGGTATCGCAGTGGATGTCTTTCACCCCGGCCGGTATCATTACAGCCTTTTCGCCTCAGCCGGAACCCGGCAGGATCTATGCACCCGCGAGTACCTGCGCCGCTGTATGGACGTCGCCAGCTCGCTGGGCTGCACCACAGTCTGCCTGCAGCCCGATGGCGCTCTGATAGACGACCAGAACAGCTTGTCGTCGTTGTGCCGCCAATTATCCGCGCTGTGCGGCGACGCCGTCCAGTATGGCGTGACCCTCTGTTTACAAACCGTTACCCCGGAAGACAGCGCCATCCTGCATACGCTGCCCCAGCTTCTCACGGTGTTGGACGCCGTTCCAGAGCTGGCAGCCGCGCTGGACACTGTACCCGTCAGCCTGGCAGGCGAGAGCATCCCCCAGTGGTTTGATAAGCTGGGTCAGCGTATCCGCTTCGTAAGATTTCAGGACGGCCGCGGCTGTTACGGCCGTATTTGGGGACAAGGCGTGTTCCCCAGTCAGGACTACGCGCACCAGCTCCTTCACAGCGGGTATACCGGTCTTGTCAGCATCAACGGTCTTTCGACACGTTATCAAGAGGATCCAGCCGCCGCAGATCGACGCAACCGTGCCGCAGTTCTGGCCATGCTGTCCGGCAAGGAGGAAAGCAGCCTATGGGTTTGATACAACGCCGTCAGGCAGCCGTCATGAACCAGCATTATCAACGGTACTCGCTGGACTATTTTCTGGATGCACAGCAGCGTATCGGTTTTACCAGCATCGAGCTTTGGTGCGGCGCCCAGCATTTTTGGCTGGACGACCAGCACTATGATGATGTACAATCGCTCTTGCGCAAAGTGCAGCGCCGTGGGCTGGAGGTGGTCTCCCTCACATGCCCCAGCTTTTGCTTCCAGTATCAGTACGCGCCATTTTCCCCAGAGGTAGCAGACTACTGCCTGTTCTATTTCAAAAAAGGGCTGGCTGTGGCAGAGGATTTAGGCTGCACCGTTATGACGGTCAACTCCGGCTGGGGCTGCATGGACCGGCCCCGCCAAGAATCCTGGAACGCCTCATGCGAGCTACTGCGGCAGCTGGCCGAGGAGGCGGAGCAGCGGCATATAACGCTGGCGCTGGAGTCCCTGCGTCAGGACGAGACAGATCTTGCCTATGATCTTCCTACCACGCGGCAGCTCATTGAGCAGGTGGGACACCCCGGCTTAAAGGTCATGGCGGACACCATCGCCACCGGTGCCTGCGGTGAAACGTTGGAGGATTGGTTTGTCGCATTCGGCTCTGATCTGGTACATATGCACTTTCTTGACGGCGACCCCTTCGTACACAATATATGGGGCGACGGCAACTATCCGCTGGAGCAGATGTTGCGTTGCCTGCAAGCCAACGCATACACCGGCTATTTGGTGCAGGAGGTCGCGGACGAGCGCTACTTTGCCGACCCCGTCGCCGCCGACCTGCAAAACTACCGTGTGTTGAGCCGTTTCTTCTCCGATTGAGGCGGCTTGCAAAAAAAAGAGAACAAACTTAAGAAAGGTAAGGAAAGCAAAATGAAAACGATGAAACGCGCATTGACCCTGATTATGGCAATCATGATGGTCGCCGCGATGGCCGCCTGCGGCAATAAGCCCGCAGCGAGCAACGGTGACGAAACCACCGGCGACGGATCCCTCAAACGCGTGCAGGATGCCGGCAAGCTGATCGTGGCCTGCGAGACATCATGGCCCCCCTTCGCCTACATTGATGACAAGCAGCAGCTGGTGGGCTACGACGTGGAGGTCGCTGCCGAGATTGCCAAGCGTCTGGGCGTAGAGATCGAGTACTCCAGCTCCAACAGCTGGGACGGCATCGTGGCCAGCCTTGACTCCGGCCGCGTGGACGCCATCTTCAACGGTGTGAACATCGCCGGCCGCGTGGACAAGTACGGCATGACCATCCCCTATATGCAGAATCAGCTGGTGCTGACCGTTGCCGCCGACAACGAGGACATCAAGAGCTTCGAGGACTTGGACGGCAAACTGGTAGCCAACGCACTGGAAGGCTCCAACGGTAAGCTGGCAAAGTCCTATGGCGCCGAGCTGACCCCCGCCGGTCTGGCAGAGGCCATGACCCTGCTAAAGGATCACCGCGCTGACGCACAGATTGAGGATCAGATCGTTATGGCCCTGTATCTGGAGGGCAAGCCCGACATGAAGCAGTATGTCAAGCAGGTAGCCTTCTATGAGCCCGCAGATATCACCGAGATGCAGGTGGCCGGCTGCTTCCGCATCGCCGACAAGGAGCTGGTAGAAGCCTGCAACCAGGCTCTGGCTGACATGAAGGCCGACGGCACCCTGTATGATCTAGCTGTAAAGTATCTCAGCCAGGACGTGGCCGACAGTCTGGATGTGTTCACTAAATAAATAAACACCGAGCCGGTGGAGACGCTCGTTTCCAACGGGCGTCCCACCGGCTATTACCTTTCAGAAAGCGAGTGTGCGTATGAGCGATCAATTTATGAGGATCGTGGAGATTCTCCTCAACTCTTTCTGGCCTCTGTGCAAGGCAGCACTGAAATATACGATACCCTTGACCATTGTTTCTTTCGGCTGCGGCACAGTACTGGCTTTTATCACCGCGATCTTCCGCTTGTCGGGCGTTCGCATTTTGCAAGGCATTGCAAAGTTTTATATCTGGATCATCCGCGGCACGCCTCTTCTGGTGCAGTTGTTCGTGATCTTCTACGGCCTGCCCAGTCTGGGAATCGTGCTCAGTCCCTTTGTTTCCGGCGTACTGGGCCTGTCCCTGTGTCAGGGCGCCTATAACTCGGAGATCGTCCGCGCCGCGATCCTTTCTGTCCCCAGCGGACAATGGGAGGCAGCCAAGGCACTGGGCATGACTCGAGCGCAGACCTATATGCGCATCGTCATTCCGCAGGCGGCGCGCACAGCCGTCCCCTCTCTGGGCAATCAGTTCATCGGGCTGACCAAGGACACCTCTCTGGCCGGTATGCTGACCATCCCCGAGCTGCTGCAGACCGGCCAGCAGATCACCGCAGTTGTCTACGAACCGCTGGCGCTGTATCTGGAGGTGGCGTTTGTTTATCTGCTGATGAACTCCGCTCTAACCGTGCTGCAGAGCAAGCTGGAAAAGCGGCTGAGCAAACACGTACAGCAGAGAACCAACTGAGAGGGAGGCAGCTGCAATGAGTGCAATCAGCGACATTTTGAAAGACATTCGTCTGCCGCGCATGGTACGAGTCCACCAGCAATTTGACTCTCAGGTGGTGGAGGACATCCCCGGAGAGATCACGCGGCAGCTGTCCGGTGATTTTCCTCACGGAATCAAAGCCGGTATGTCTGTGGCGATCACCTGCGGAAGCCGCGGTATCGCCAATCTCAGCACCATTATGCGCACAGTTGTGGATTTCTGCATCCGCCAAGGCGCACACCCCTTCATCATACCCGCCATGGGCAGTCACGCTGGCGCGACAGCCGAAGGGCAGCAGGGTATGCTGGCCGCGTTGGGTGTGACCGAGGAGAGCTGCGGCTGTCCGATCATCAGTTCTATGGAAACAAAGGTCATCGGCCAGACGGCTGAGGGGCATGTGGTACAGATCGACCGGCACGCAGCCGAGGCAGACGGCATTATCGTCATCAACCGCATCAAGCCCCACCCCGTCTTTGTCGCGCCCTATGAAAGCGGGCTGATGAAGATGATGACTATCGGCTTAGGCAAGCAGAAGCAAGCCGAGGTCGTACATCAGATGGGCTTCGAGAATTTCCATCACCTCATCCCATTGTTCGGCAACGCCGTGCTGGATCATGCCAATATCCTCTTTGGCCTGGCCATCATTGAGAACGCCTATGACCAGACCAACCGTCTGATAGCTCTGACGCCGGAGGGTATCCGGCAGGAAGAACCCAGCTTGCTGTTGGACGCAAAAGCCAAGATGCCCAGGCTGCTTCCCGGCTATGCGGACATTCTGGTCGTAGATAAGATGGGAAAGGATATCAGCGGCGACGGTATGGATCCCAACATCACCGGCCGCTTCTGCCAGTACTACACCGGCAAGCCGAACTTCACAGCCAAGCGCGTGGCGGTACTCGACCTCACCGAGGCCACCCACGGCAACTTCATCGGTATTGAAGCAGCAGATGTGACCACTCGCCGAGTAATCGACAAGGCTGATCCGGAGCAGACATACCCCAATTCTCTGACGTCCTGCGGCAACCAGCATATGCCTATGTATATGAAAAACGACCGCGAGGCTATTCAGTGTGCCATTAAGATCAGCACCGGCATCGACCTGAATGATGCCCGCATCATCCGCATCCCGGATACGCTGCACGTGACAGATATTATGGTCAGCGAGAATATGCTGCCGGAGATTCTGCAGCGCAATGATATGCAGGTGTTGGGCGAGCCCGAGGATTGGCCTTTTGATGAAGACGGAAACCTCTGGTGAGTTTTAGACTCTACGCTTCTTGACAGACAAAAAAGAATCACCGCCCAAGGGCGCGGTCTTTTCAAGCGCCGCAGCCAGCCTCTGCTCCATTTTTCATTGGCCATCAGCCATCATCTCCTTCCAGAAAACTGCGCATCTTTTTAAAAAACAAGAATAATGCGTTAGGCAGGTATTCGAAAAACAGGCTTAGGCCGAAATTACGAAATAAGTAGCTACCAGGCAGGGTTGGCAGCGAAATAGCGGGTATCCGGTGAAGGCCGGATACCCGTTATTTTTCTTTCACGAAAAGCAGTACGGTATCAGACCAAGCCTGGTGCCGTACTGCTTATTCTGTTTCGGTCTCCAATGCGTCGCTGAATATCTCGTGGACATGGATCAGCGAAACGACCTCGCAGATAAACCGCTCCATCAGTTCCTTTTCATCCAGCCACGTGATCTGCGGCGCTATGTACTGCCCCGCGTCCCGCTCCGCCTCCGCTTTGGCGGCGCGGATGGCTTTCTGAGCGGAGAGCCACCGGCCGTAGGCCCCGCCGTACAAGTCCTTTTTCAATTTCCGCAGCGCGGCCTTGTATGCCTTCTCCGCTCCGCTGGGGCCGTTGTAGTTGAGGTAGATCGCCAGCTCCTGAAAGGTCATGCCAACCTCGTCCGGCTGGCCGATGCCGAGGTAGCTTCGCACCAGATTCAGCTCTCTGGGCGTCAGCACCTCCTCCATCCGCTGCATCAGCAGCGTCCGGCGCATGAGGCGGTCATAGGCCACGGCGGGATCGCCGCCGCAGCTGACGGAAAACACAGCATCCCCCAACTGCCGCGTGCAGCACAGCGTCTGGCATTCCTTCAACAGTGCCTCGGCCGACTTGGAGGATACCTTCAGCTTTTCGCATACCGCCTTGGTCAGTTCCGATTCAGATGCATCCTGCGCCTCGGCGCAAAGGTGCGCCACAGTGCGGAGTTGGCTGCCGCGGCTGGTTGGAACGGACAGCGGAAAGGCGTATCGCGCGGCATAGTCGGACAGCGCCGCTTCCATCACGGGCGTCGCATAGGTCAGCAGTTTTGTTCCATGGACGGGATCAAAGCGCCTCGCCGCGTCCAGCAGTGCCAGCGCCGCCTCCTGCTTCAAGTCCTCCGTCTCACACCGCGGCGTGTACGCCCGCACCAGGTCGGTGAGGTAACCCTCGTTCTGTGCGACGAGCTGCTCCGCGGCGTTTTTGTCTCCGGCTTGTATTCGCAAAGCCAGCTCTTCATTGCAGGGGCCGTCCCCGGCAACGGTGTACATATTTTTCAGCATAGGAACGCCCCCCTTCCTCATTTCAGCCGCTTTTCCGCCTCCGCGTAAATGTGCTCCAATTCCATGTCCCGCGCATATCCGTCAGCGGCATAGTCGTTGTCCATCAGCGCCTTATCCCGGTAGCTCCCCGCCAGATACAGTGCCTCCCGCCGCAGGTCATCGGAGATCTTCCCTCTCTGGTGATGCTTGCGGATGGTGTCGGTGCGGGTATTGAACAGGCGGTAGACCGGGTGCTGCTTGTTCTGCTCCTTCTGGTGCATCATCGCGCCATACTGCCGGCAGGTATAGCGGCTGTCCTGCGGTGCGACGCCGTCGCAGTATTTAGGGATGTGGCCGTTAGTGGTCAGAAAGTATCTTCCGCAGCCTTGGCACTGGCTGGGCGCGTGGCCGTGGTGCAATCCGTTCATCAGGTCATAGGTGTAGAAATCGGTCAGGCGCGGAAAAATCACCCGTTCCACAAACACCATTTCTTTTTCGTTTTTAGGACTGCGGGCAAACACATAGGTGGAGGACAACTCCGGGTAGACCGTGAACGGCTCCATATCCAAGCTCTGTAAACTCCGCATCTCATCCCAAAACTGCTCGCTGTTGAAGCAGTCATGTGCGGCCACGGCGAAATGTGTTTCGTTCCGCTTTTTCAGACGGCGCAGATAATCCAACTCAAAGAACCGTCCCGCCGCATAGAAGTGATACATGGCGATAGGAATGCGTATGATCCCGACGCAGAATCTCAGGAACTCTGTCTGGAATTCCGAATCGGGCGTCCGTATTTGCAGGAGGTTTCTCTCGTCAAACAGGATATTGATCCGGCGCATTTCCTTCTCGTAGTCATTATAACAAAAGGGCGGATACTTCCAAAGCAGTTCGGTCAGGTATAAGATCCGTTCCCGCAGCTGCGGGAATAGCGCCGCAGCCTCCTCATCGCTGCCCTGTACCACCACAGGAAACAGGAAGGTCGGTGCGCCGCCGGCCTGTATCAGCTCCGGCAGGTCTTCTTCGGGAATGTTCAGAATGGACATCGCCATGAATCCCGCCGGGAACTCCTTCTCCTGATAAAAGATCTTGTCATTCCAGACATCCATTGTGAACTGCGTGAAATCGTTGTTCTGCTGTACTCCCAGCGGCATAGCATCGCCCCCTGTCCCATATCCGTTTTACAGCTGTCCTGCGATATTCTCATTCTATCAAAAAATACAGAATAATCAAGTGAAAGGGTTAGAGCCTCGACTGCAGCGAGGTCTCTGCCCTTATTCTTTTATCCGGAGGTTTTTTATGTCTCAAATCAACCGACTGCAAACCATTGACGCGGACACACTGCAAAGCACCGCTTACGAACCGGTCTCCTTCGTGGTCGACGATCTGCTCCCCCAGGGACTGCACCTGCTGGCAGGCGCGCCGAAGATTGGCAAATCGTGGCTGGCACTGTGGCTGTGTCTCTGCGCCGCGCAGGGCAAACCGCTCTGGACGTTCGCCACACGGCCATGCGAGGTGCTGTACCTCTGTCTGGAGGACAGCTTCCAACGCATCCAAAGTCGCCTCTTTGATCTCACGGAGGACGCACCGCCCACGCTGCACTTCGCCGTCATGTCCCAGCAGCTCCACAACGGGCTGGTGGAACAGATCGAGCAATTTTTGAAGGAGCATCCGCAGACCAAACTCATCGTCATCGACACGCTCCAACGCATCCGCACCGCAGGCAATGACGCGAATCCATACGCCAGCGACTACCGGGACATCGGCGTTCTGAAAGCGCTGGCGGACAAGCACCGCATCGCCATTCTGCTGGTGCATCATCTGCGGAAGATGAATGACGATGATCCCATGAACATGATTTCCGGCACCACCGGACTCAGCGGTGCCACCGACAGCAACTTTGTCCTCCGCAAGAGCAAGCGCAGAGAGAACACAGCCACGCTCTACTGCACCGGGCGGGACATCCCCTACCGGGAACTGGCATTGGAGTTCGACGGTGAGGATCACGTCTGGAAATTGCTGTCAGATGACTGCGAACAGACGGAGCAGCCCACCGAACGGATTCTTTTTCTTCTCTCTGAATTGCTGCGCCGGCAGCCGGAGATCAGCGCCCCTGCCAAGGTGCTGTTGGAAAAGATCGACCCTGCCGGTACAGAGGGACTGACCCCCAACAGCTTCTCCCACCGAATCCGCAAAAGCGTTGACGCTCTAAGGAGAAACGGTATTACGGTGTCCTTCCGCAAGAGCAACGGCGACCGTCTGATCTGCCTGAAAAGGGTCGATGGTGTCGATGATCCCGCTGCCGAGAACATCGTCACCATCGACCCTGAGAACCCGCCGTGTTTCGGCGTGTGAGCCGCTGTGTGCGCGGTTCGGGGTTGGGGTGGCGTGTGTACCCGCCGTGGATATTCTGCCCACACAGGGCGAGCACTGTGGCGGCATAAAAACGGCAAATAAGCCACCGTGACCCGCGGGCGTCCAGCGTTTCAACGGCATGAATCGCGCGCCGAGGGTAGTGATACCGCCCCACGCATAGAGGTGCCAAAAAAGCACTGTGTGCAGGAGGGAACAGCGTGTCCGTCGGCGCAGAGCACCCACTCTGAGAAAGCCGTTTTTTCTGCTGAAACAACCCCGCGCGGGGTTGTTCCGACACAGCCACAGCGGCCGGAGGGTAGTGATACCACCCCCACACAGAAATGCCGAAAAAAATGCAAAACGGGAGTTTAATCACCTCCCCCAACAGGGCTCCCGCCGAAACCCAGCGAAGCGGTTTCGGTGGGATGAAGGCGGTGCAGCGGAGTGAGCGAGTTTTCGTCGGCGGCAGCGGCGGAAACGAGTGATATGTAGCTTGTGCCGCCGACGGCCAGCATCGCATTTGTCTGGTCTGCGGCGAAGCCGCTGCCCTGCCAAATGCACTGGGCGGAGCATGGCCCCACACCCCCAAGCTGCGGGCGGAAGCCCGGACCCACTTTTAGCTACGATTGGAGAAAAACATGAAAAAAGATATCAAATTCAGCACGCGCATGGCATCCGCCGACCGGGAGAAGATCAAGGCGCTGGCGATGAAAGCCCATATGTCCATGAGCGATTATGTCACCGCCTGCTGCCTCGGCAAGCGGATCGTGGTCATCGACGAGTAGAAAGAACTGCTCCGCCAGCTCAAGGGCATCGGCAGCAACATCAACCGCCTTACCGTCCTCGCCAACATGGGCAAGGTGCAGATCATCGGTCTCGACAAGGCCGCGCAGGAGCTGTCCGAGGTCAGCGCCGCGCTGCGATCAGTCATGGAAGGGCGGTGAGCCGTATGGCCATCGTACATTTTGTGAACTACAAGCGGGGCACACAGTCCCGCTCCGCCATGCGCGGCGTGATGCGCTACGTCATGCAGGAAAAGAAAACCGCATGGGATGGCGGGCCGCTCATCAGCGGCATCAACTGCCAGCCGCAGAGCGTCTACGATGATTTCCTGAACACGAAGCTCCTCTACCACAAGGACGGCGGTGTGATGTTCTACCACATGGTGCAGAGCTTTCCAAAAGGCGCGGCGGTCGATCCCCGGCAGGCTCACGAAGCCGCGCGGCGGCTGGCAGAATACTTTGACGGCTGCGAGGTGCTGGTCTGCACCCATGTAGACCGCGAGCACATCCACTCCCACTGCGTCATCAACTCCGTCAACTTTGAGACCGGCAAGAAGCTGCACATGGCGAAGGAACAACTGCAGGAGCTGATGCGGCGCAATGACATGATCTGTCAGGAAATGGGTCTTCCTGCCTTTGATGCGCCAACGCAGCAGGCCCGCGGCATGGGCGGCGCGGAATACCACACGGCTCTGAAGGGACAAAGCTGGAAGCTGCGGCTCATGAACACCATCGACGAGTGCATGAAATACGCCGCCGACAAGGACGCCTTCGTTTCGCTGATGGCGTCCGAGGGCTACGCCGTCCGCTGGGAGTGCGGCCGCAAGTACATCACCTACACCACGCCGGACAGCATGAGGTGCCGCGACAGCAAACTACACGAGGAAAAGTATTGCAAGGAGGTCATGGAGCATGAATTCAGAATACGGGCAGAGATTGTCTCTGCAAGAACTCAAGCAGCGCAACTCCCAGCAGACAGCGCTGCCGGTGCAGACACCACCTTCCGAAGCGCGTCCCACGAAAGCGGACTGGGAGCGAATGATGAACGATCTGGATACACTGTGGTACCATGCGGATCGGCAGACGGATCTGTTGGAGAGCATCAGCAGACAGATGTCGCGGCTTCCCACACGGACGCAGTTGGACGATCTTCTGAAGACGGTGCGGCATCTGGAGCAGATGAGCGAACAGGCTGGGAAGCCGAAAGAGAACTCTTTTTCTCTGCGCAGAATCAGACTTCCCAGACTGCACCTACCACACATCAGTATTCCGGCATTGATCTCTCTGCTAATGGCGGCGGCAGCACTGCTTCTGCTCTGGTGGGGCTTGGGCACCGTCTGGAGCAGCTCCAGCCTGTTGCCCCTGTGATGCCCGTACAGCACCACACCGACAGAAAGGCATTGCAAAAAGAACGGGAAAAGAAGATCGCCCTCGGTCACAAGGCTGATGACCACGAGGACGAGGTGAGTTATGACTGGCAGCAGACCATGTGACGCAAAGGGAGAGTTGAAGGATTTCGACTCTCCCTTTCTGCATAGGACAAGGTTCTCGCAAATAAAATGATAGCACCGCTGGAGGTGATAGTTATTATTGTCCGCCCTTTCACTTACGATAGTGACGCGCACATTATTTCCGGCAGAAAAAATATGATCAGAATTGAAAACCTTACCCCACAGCTTACCGCCGAGGAGTGCATGGAACAGCGGCGATGTATCGAGGAAGGTCTTTTCGAGGTCTTTATAAAGTATGAAAAACACAATGAAAATGATAGCTATTTAGGAGCTGCTGCGGTATGATGTACCTGTCAGCAGCTCTTTTCTGTGAGGAAGGAGCTACAAAATGAACGCAATCTACGCAAGACAATCCGTTGACAGAGCCGATAGCATTTCTATCGAAAGCCAGATCGAGTTCTGCCAGTACGAAATGAGAGGTGAACAGTATAAGGTTTATACCGACAGGGGTTACAGCGGTAAAAATACAGACCGTCCCGCCTTTGCTGAAATGATGAACGACATCGAAAGCGGAGTGATCGGTAAGGTCGTTGTTTACAAACTGGACCGCATCAGCCGTTCTATCCTTGACTTCTCTAATATGATGGAGAAATTCGGAAAGCACAGGGTCGAGTTCGTATCCACGACAGAAAAATTCGACACTTCCTCGCCCATGGGACGCGCCATGCTCAACATCTGCATTGTATTCGCGCAGTTGGAACGGGAAACTATTCAAAAGCGCGTGGCGGATGCCTACTACTCCCGCAGTCAAAAGAGCTTCTATATGGGCGGCAGAGTTCCGTATGGATTCCGGCTGATCCCGACGACCATCGAGGGTATTAAGACCTCTATGTATGAGATCAACGCGGAGGAAGCAGAACAGGTGCGGTTGATCTATGAGCTCTACTCCAAGCCGGAATGCTCCTACGGTGACATTATCCGCTACTTTCAAGCCCACGGTATTCTCAAAAACGGAAAGCCGTGGGGACGCACACGACTTGCGGATGTTCTCAGGAATCCCATCTATGTCCGCGCGGATCTATCCGTCTATGAGTTCTATCGTGACCAAGGCGCGATCATGGCAAACGATCCGAGTGACTTTATCGGCACGAACGGATGCTACTACTACAAGGGACAGGACTCCGTAGGACGCAAGCAAATGAATTTAGAAGGCAACCATTTGGTGCTGGCTCCACACGAGGGCATCATTCCCTCCGACCTATGGCTAAAATGCCGTGCAAAGTGTCTGGAAGCGCAGCAGATCAAGCCATATCAGAAAGCCAAGAACACATGGCTGGCGGGAAAGATCAAATGCGGCATCTGCGGGTACGCTTTGGTGGATAAGCACTACTCGACCACACGCTCTCGCTACCTCCTCTGTTCGAACAAAATGAACTCCAAAGCCTGCGAGGGGCCCGGAACGATTTATACCGACGAGTTTGAACAAATCATCTACAATGAAATGCGCAAAAAGATGGCTCAGTTCAAAACGCTCAGAAGGTGTAAAGGAAATTACATTAACCCCGAGCTAACGGCGTTGAATGTTCAACTTACGCAAGTTGAGACTGAGATTGGCTCACTGATGGATCGCCTGTCGGCTGCGGACGATACCCTGTTTCGCTACATCAGTGGGCGCGTCAAAGAACTGGATGGGAAAAAGCAAGAGCTGATGAAGCGCATCTCTGAATTGAAGCTGCACAAGGAAGCGGACTATACGGAGATCTATAATCACCTGACTATGTGGGACGAGTTGAGTTTCGATGATAAGCGGCAGACGGTAGACCAGCTCATCCGCGTCATCTATGCTACCAACGATTCCATCAAGATCGAATGGCGCATTTAAGCAAGTACAGTTACTCCATCTTGTACGCTTCGGCGAAGGTCTGCGCCTGGCCAAAGACCGGCTGAACGAAAAGAACGTATATTTTATGAACCCATCCTTTGACAAATAGTGCCGCAATAATAAGCTGTCCCCGGCTCTGCCGGGGACAGCTTATTGTACGACATCCCCCAGGTTTCCCCGGGGGATGTTCATTTACGGCACGAATGCACCAAGTATGTGCAGGACCCGGTACGCCTGATAGTCGTAGGTACTCAGCGGCCGCCAATCCACATCCGCGCTGTGGGCGGCTACCAGTATTTTGGCCGGATCACCGTCAGAGCTGGGCTGTACCACCACCGGAGAATGCTGGAATACATCCCCACTGAACCTTAGCTGTATCACATCTCCAAGCCGTGCCCGGGAGAGGTCCTGCGTCTCCTGGGCTACCGGCCCGGCAGAGCGTTCCTCACGCACCAGAAAGTCACGCAGAAATTCAACACCCGTCCAGGAGGGCGATTTGTCATTGCTGTTGATATAGTACCAGCCGAAGGTAGGTGTATAGTTCATTACACCGGTGCCGACGTAGATGCACTGTGAGGCATAGTTGGTGCAGTCACCGCCGATCTCCTCATAATCGTAAAAGGCCGGATTGCGGCCGTAGGCCCAGCGATGGGCGTAGATCACGGCCTCCAGTCTGTCATACGGACGAAAAAGCATCTGCCATCCCTCCGCCCTATTGTATGTGCCCTCCCCTTCTGATGTGATATTTTCCGTTACTTTTCTGTGACTTTTCTGTCGCCCTGCATTGACTTTATATGGGAAATACTATATCCTATTAGGTCAGAAGAACATGGAATGGAGGTTTCCCATGAATAAAGCAGAATTGTCCGGCGTGTGCCGTCAGATGCGCCGTGACATCATCAACATGACCGCCAACGCCGGCAGCGGTCATCCCGGCGGCTCCCTGTCCGCGGTGGAGCTGGTGGCCAGCGTATTCTATAACCATATGCGTATCGACCCCAAAAATCCGCACTGGGCGGACCGTGACCGTTTTGTGCTCAGCAAGGGCCACGCTGCCCCCTGTTACTACGCGGTTCTGGCAGAGTTGGGCTTTATCAGCCGCGATGAGTTCAAGAACTTCCGGCAGCTGCACAGCATCCTGCAGGGCCACCCGGACTGCAAGAAGGTCCCCGGTGTGGACGCCTCCACCGGCTCCCTGGGTCAGGGCTGCTCTATTGCCGTGGGTATGGCGCTGGGCGCCAAGGTGCAGGGCAAGGACACCAAGGTGTTTACGCTGCTGGGCGACGGCGAGTGTCAGGAGGGCCAGATCTGGGAGGCCCTCATGTCCGCTGCCCACTATAAGCTGGACAACCTGACCGTGATCGTGGACAACAACGGCCTGCAGATCGACGGCAGCAACGACGAGGTCATGTCCCTGGGCGATATGCCCGCCAAGCTGCGGGCCTTTGGCTTTGATCTGCACGAGATCGACGGCCATGACCTGGACGCCATTGAAGCAGCGCTGGGCGCGCCTGTGACGCCTGGCAGGCCCAAGGCTATCTTGGCCCACACGGTCAAGGGCAAGGGCGTATCCTTCATGGAAGGCCAGGTGGGCTGGCACGGCAAGGCGCCCAACGAGGAACAGCGGCAGCAGGCATTGAAGGAATTGGAGGACTGAGCCATGAGTGAAAAGATCGCCACCCGTGAAGCCTACGGCAAGGCGCTGGTAGAGCTGGGTGAACAGAATAAGAACGTCGTGGTGCTGGATGCCGACCTGGCTGGTGCCACTATGACCAAGTATTTCAAGGCGGCGCATCCCGAGCGCTTCTTCGACTGCGGCATCGCCGAGGCCAATATGATGAATATCGGCGCCGGTTTGTCCACTATGGGGCTTGTCCCCTTCTGCTCCACCTTCGCCATGTTCGGCGCTGGGCGCGCCTATGAGCAGATCCGCAACACCATCGCCTATCCCAGATTTAATGTGAAGATCTGCTGCTCCCACGCCGGCGTGTCTGTGGGCGAGGACGGCGGCAGCCACCAGGCCATCGAGGACATCGGTCTTATGCGGCTGATCCCCGGCATGACCGTCATCGTCCCTGCTGACGCCAATGAGGCAAAGAAGGCCACCTTTGCCCTGGCGGAGTTTCAGGGTCCCGCCTATATGCGTCTGGCGCGTTTGGCCACCCCGGTATTCGAGGAGGACTATCCCTTTGAGATCGGCAAGGCCAATGTGCTGCGCGAGGGCAAGGACGCGGCGGTGTTCGCCTGCGGTCTGATGGTCAACGAGGCGCTGGAGGCCGCCAAGCTGCTCTCCGCCGAGGGTATCGAGATCAGCGTCATCAACGTACACACCATCAAGCCCATTGACGCGGAGTGCGTGACAAAGTACGCCGAAAAGTGCGGCAATGTCATTACCGTGGAGGAGCACAGCGTCATCGGAGGTCTGGGTGACGCTGTGGCCGATGTACTGATGGGCAAGGTCTGCTGCAAATTCCGCAAGATCGGCGTCAACGACCGGTTCGGTCAGTCCGGCAAGGCTGCCGACGTGCTGCGGGAATACGGCCTGACCGCCGATCAGATCGCGGTCAAAATCAAAGAGACACTGTAAAGTAGATATAATTTACAGCTGCTGTTATCAGCGGCGGCACGGATATCATCCGCGCCGCCGCTTTCGCTGTCCAAAATAATCGAAATAATTTGTAAGATTCCGCCGAGCCGCGCGTCATATAGACAAAGGAGGTGGCAGCAGATGGAATTTGAGCAGGTCTATGACCTGTACTTCCGGGATGTATACCGCTATATTCTGAAGCTATCCGGCAGCGAGCATGTGGCGGAGGAGATCACCAGCGACACATTCTTCAAGGCACTGCGATCCATCGGAAAATTCCGGGGCAGCTGCGACATGCGGGTATGGCTGTGCCAGATCGCCAAGAACCGCTATTATACCTATTTGCGGAAGGAAAAGCATACCACTCCGCTGGAAGAACTGCCGGAGTCTGTGGGCAGTGCGGATACCCCCGAGGAGCTGATCGGCGCACGGGAGGAAGCCCGGCAGATACAGGCTATTCTGCATGACCTGCCGGAGCCGTACCGGGAGGTGTTCATGTGGCGGGTATACGCCGAGCTGTCTTATAAGCAGATCGGTGAATTGTTCGCCAAGTCGGATAACTGGGCATGCGTCACCTACCACCGTGCCAGAAACATGATAAAAAACAGATTGGAGGACAGCAACAATGAAAAATGAATGCAGTATCGTCCGCGACCTGCTGCCGCTGTATGCGGAGGGCATGCTCAGCGAGGACAGCGCCGCCTTTGTCAAAGAGCATCTGGATACATGCGAAGAATGCCGCGCACTGTCCGCCGGTGAAGAGCCGTCCGCTCCCACCGACGCGGACACGGAGCAACGCACCGGTGAAGCCGGCGTTCTGCGGACACTGAAAAAGAAGCTGCGGAAGCAGACCTGGTGTGCCATCGTCATTACAGTGGCCGTGGTGCTGCTGGTTACACTCCTGCTGCGGCTGAACCCCATCGACTATCTGGCAGACATCAGCGCCACTAAGGAATACACCATCAGCGACCGCATGGCGCTGCTGTTCAAGGGCGGGATTTCCGACCGGGCCACAGCATTGTCCGTTCTGAACAGCGTACACATTGTATTTGAGAATAAAGAGGAAGACGTGTACAACAAGATGGCGATGTCACGGGAGGAAATTTCTTATTACTTCGGCGCACTGATGAACTACTGTGTCCCGGAGGCATTTGAAGGCGAAATTCTGACCACCTATCACATCGACCTGTTGTCGGCACATTTCGGCGGCAGCTCCGGGAAAATGTGGGTCAAATACGGATACAGCCATTTCGATCAAGCCCATGATCTCAGGCCATACGACAGCACCGGCGCGATAGACCATATCGCGCTTTGGAAGCTGGAAAAGCGGGATGACGGTTATTGGCGCGTTGTGGAGATTGTCAACAATATGGAGCTTGGATGCATATATAGCGATTGGTATAAGGATTATGCGAGAGGCGATACGGAGTTGAATATGTCCTGGTACGCCGATTGAAAAAATCCCCCGGCTCTGTGGAGCCGGGAGATTTTTTTATGCGGCTGTTTACGCCTTGCCGGCGCAGCCCAGCACGTCCACCAGCTTGTGGCGTACCAGCTCCTTGATGTTGGCGCGGGCGGGCTTCAGATACTCGCGGGGATCGAACTTGTCGGGGTGCTCGTCCATGAACTGACGGATGGTGCCGGTCATGGCCAGACGCAGATCGGAGTCGATGTTGATCTTGCAGACGGACAGACGGGCGGCCTGACGCAGCTGCTCCTCGGGCACACCGATGGCGTTGGGCATCTTGCCGCCGTGCTCGTTGATCATCTTCACATACTCCTGCGGTACGGAGGAGGAGCCGTGCAGCACGATGGGGAATCCGGGCAGGCGCTTGCTGACCTCCTCCAGCACGTCGAAGCGCAGTGGAGGCGGCACCAGGATGCCCTTCTCATTGACGGTGCACTGCTCGGGCTTGAACTTATACGCGCCGTGGCTGGTGCCGATGGCAATGGCCAGGGAGTCGCAGCCGGTCTTGGATACGAACTCCTCCACCTCCTCGGGACGGGTGTAGGACGCGGCGTGGTCAGCCACCTTCACGTCGTCCTCGATACCGGCCAGCGTACCCAGCTCCGCTTCCACGACGACGCCGTGGTCATGGGCATACTCCACCACCTTGCGGGTGATCTCGATGTTCTCGGCAAAGGGCTTGGAGGAGGCGTCGATCATCACGGAGGTGAAGCCGCCGTCGATGCAGCTCTTGCAGGTCTCAAAGTCGGGGCCGTGATCCAGATGCAGCACGATGGGGATATCGGGGCAGGTCGCTACCGCCGCCTCCACCAGCTTCACCAGATAGGTGTGGTTGGCGTAGGCGCGGGCGCCCTTGCTGACCTGCAGGATCACGGGAGCGTGCTCCTCCTGGCAGGCCTCGGTGATGCCCTGTACGATCTCCATGTTGTTGACGTTGAACGCGCCGATGGCGTAGCCGCCATCATAAGCCTTGGCGAACATTTCCTTGGAAGTTACCAGTGCCATGTCAAAGTCTCCTTTATGATAAATTTTGCAAGTATGCACCTGTTGTATGGAACATTCCTATTGTATCATATTTTTCTGGATTTGCAAGCACAAACTGTTTACAACGGCTATTCTACATGGTAAAATACCCGTTGTAAACACAAAAATTCCGCTTTTGGAGGTATGCGAATATGAAAGAACTGCGCGGCGCGTGTATTATCGGTCAATCCGGCGGCCCCACTTCCGTTATCAATGCCAGTGCCTACGGCGTGATCGACACGGCGCTGAAGTCCGGCGCCATTACCCAGGTGCTGGGTGCCGAACACGGCATCATGGGTGTACTTAACGATCGGCTGTTCGACATGGGGCAGGAGGATCCCGAGGAGCTGCGCCTGCTGAAGTATACCCCCTCCTCTGCACTGGGCTCCTGCCGCTATAAGATCGCCGATCCGGAGCTGGATGATACGGACTACAAGCGTATCCTTGAGGTCTTCAAGAAGCACGATGTACGCTATTTCTTCTATAACGGCGGCAACGACTCCATGGACACCTGCAATAAGATCAACCAGTATATGCAGTCTGTGGGCTACGAGTGCCGCGTTATGGGCGTGCCCAAGACCATTGACAACGATCTGTTCGGCACGGATCATTGCCCCGGCTACGCCTCTGCCGCCAAGTACATCGCTACCTCCATTATGGAGGTCTATCAGGACGCACATGTGTACGACAAGGGAATGATCGTGGTGGTGGAGATCATGGGCCGTCATGCCGGTTGGTTGGCCGCAGCTTCCGCCCTGGCCAGCGAATACGGCGCAGGCCCGGATCTGATCTATCTGCCTGAGACGGATTTCAGTATGCCCAAATTCATCGAGGACGTCAAGAAGGTCTACAATGCCACGGGTAACTGTATTGTGGCCGTGTCTGAGGGTATCCACTATGAGGACGGCGGCTTCGTCTCCGAGGCCAAGGTGGCCGCCAACGACGGCTTCGGCCACGCCCAGCTGGGTGGTCTGGCCACTATTCTGGCCGAAGTGTTGAAGGAGGAGACCGGCGCCAAGGTCCGAGGCATCGAGCTGAACCTGCTTCAGCGCTGCGCCGCCCATCTGGCCAGCGAGACGGATATCGAAGAGTCCTACATGGCCGGCAAGGTGGCCGTGGAGAACGCGGTCAACGGCATCAACGGCCGCATGATCGGCTTTGAGCGCGGTATCCAGAACGGGAAGTATGCCTGCCGCACCAAGCTCGTTCCGCTGGTGGAGGTCGCCAACGTGGAGAAGAAAATTCCCCGCGAGTGGATCAATGAGGAGGGTAATGGCGTGAACCACCAGTTCATCGAGTATGCGCTGCCGCTGATCCAGGGTGAGCCGGAGCTGCCCAAGCAGGACTCTCTGCCCCGCTTTGTCAAGCTGAAAAAGGTGCTTGCTAAGTAAAAACGTTATGCATAAACAGCTGGAAAGTACTTTTGCTTTCCAGCTGTTTTTACATAAAGGTACGCCCTCCGGTATCGCCGGAGGGCGCGTATGTCATTTTGCATTTTTCTGATAGATGGCGTACAGTCCCTCCATCAGCAGATATTTGTCGTACACCACGTGGTTGCGGCAGTATCGGGCGATCACCGGTGCGTTTGGGCCGGTGGCCACGATAGAGGGCTCCGCCCCGCCCAGCGTCTCACGGATACGGTCGATGACCCCATCCAGCATGGCGGCGGTGCCGTAGACGATGCCGCTTCGCATACAGTCCTCGGTGTTTTTGCCGATGAGCTGCCGGGGGTGCTCCAGCGAGATATTGGGCAGCTGCGCCGTATGATGGGACAGCGCATCCAGCGACAGCCGCACGCCGGGGAACATCAGTCCGCCCTCGTAGGTGCGCTTCTCTGAGATGTAGGAGATGATGGTGGCTGTGCCCATGTCGATCATGATGATGGGCACCGGGTATTTTTCCAATGCCGATACCGCGTTAGCCACAATGTCCGCGCCCAGCTGCTGGCTGTTGAATTCCATGCGGATGTTCAGCCCGGTCTTGATGCCTGCGCCAACTACCATGGGCGGCTTGCCCAGAAGTCGCGTCAGCGCCTTTTCCATCATGAAGTTCATAGGCGGTACCACGCTGGATAAGATCGCCCCGCTGACATCGTGGATATCACAGCCGTACAGTGTAAACAAATTCATCAGATCGATGCTGATCTGGTCTGCTGTCTTGCGGCTGTCCGTGTCTATGGATGCCAGAAATTTCAGCGTTTTCTCCCGGTCAAACAGCCCTACGGAAATATTTGAATTGCCGATATCGATGGCCAAAAGCATATATGTCCTCCTCCCTATCCACCTTTCCTACTGGTGTTATCATACCACGCGGCGAACCGCTTGACAAGGGTACGGACGCAAGAAATCTCCCCCGGCAGGGCCGGAGGAGATCGTATATATGCCGCTTATTCCTGCGCCACAAAGGCGTCCGCTTCGTCCACGGTGTGCATATGCTCCAGCATACGCACCACCATGTTGCTGTAACCCCACTCGTTGTCATACCAGGCGATGAGCTTCACGAAGTCCTGATCCAGAGAAATACCCGCTGTCTCGTCAAAAATGCAGGGGCAGGGATTGCCGATCAGGTCGGTGGATACCACCTGGTCGCGGGTATAGCCGATAATATCCTTCATATACGTCTCGGAGGCGTGCTTGACCTCGTAGCAGATGTCCGCATACGATGCCGTCTTGCTGAGCCGCGCCGTCAGGTCCACCACGGATACGTCTGCGGTGGGTACGCGGAAGGCCATGCCGGTCATTTTGCCCTTCAGGGAGGGGATCACGCGTCCAACAGCCTTAGCCGCACCGGTGGTAGTCGGGATGATGTTGTTGAGGATGGAACGGCCTGTGCGCCAGTCACTGCCGCCGCGAGAGTCCACGGCCTTCTGCTTGGCGGTGGATGCGTGGATGGTGGACATCAGGGACTGCTCGATACCGAACTCCTTGTGGATGACATAGGCCAGCGGCGCAAGGCAGTTAGTGGTACAGCTGGCGTTGGAGATGACGCGCATATCGCTGCGGTATTCATCGCTGTTGACGCCGAAGACAAAGGTAGGCGTGGCATCGTCCTTGGCGGGGGCCGTCAGGATGACCTTCTTGGCGCCGCCCTTGAAATGGCGGGAGGCCTTATCGGTGGTGTTGTTGGCACCGGTGGACTCGATGATGTACTCCGCGCCGCAGTCTGCCCAGTTGATCATGGCGGCATCGGACTCGCTGTATACCTTGATCTTGCGGCCGTTGACGATCAGGTCACCGCCGGCGTGCTCCACGATTCCGGGGAAATTCCGGAACACGGAGTCATATTTCAGCAGATAGACCATGTAGTCCACGTCCGCCTTCCGCAGGTTGATGCCGCATACCTCGAAGCGCTCCGGATCGTCCGCAAGTATACGCAGCACCACCCGTCCGATACGGCCGAAGCCGTTGATACCGATCTTGATTCCCATGTGATTGTCCTTCCTTTGTTCCACCGCCCGGGGCGGCCGTATTTGTTCCAAGTACATTATACCAGCTTACATAAATTTGTCACTATAAAAGTAAAAAATATTTCACAATAATTGAGGTTTTACACCTGTTTTTCTACCGAAAAATTCAAAAAACAATGAAATCTAAACCAAATGTTCCATACGTTTCAAACCTTGTAAACGTGCAGTTTCTTACGATATACCGCCTTAAACAGAGCAGCCGGGCGTTTGCCCGGCTGCTCTGTTATGGAGAATATATCCGGTGTTACAGAATAATGCAGATAAGTCCGCCGCCGCCCTCGTTGATTATGCGTTCCAGCGCCTGGCGCAGCTTTGCCTGAGCGTCTGCCGGCATACGCTTCAGCTTTGCCTGCAGGTCCTCTCCTACGATCTCATGGAAGCTGCGGCCGAAGATGTTGGACTGCCACAGCTTTCCCGTATCGCCCTCGAATTCCTGCAGCAGATAATTTACCATATCCTCTGACTGCTTCTCGTTGCCCACGATGGGGGAAACCGTCGTCTCGATGTCCGCCCGGATCAGGTGTATGGATGGCGCGCTGGCCCGCATCCGCACGCCGTAGCGTCCTCCCTGCCGCACGATCTCCGGGTCCTCCAGATTCAGCTCCTCCACGCCGGGCATTACGATGCCATAACCAGTCTCCCTGGCGGAGCGAAGGGCCGGTGCCACCTTGTCGTATTCCCGTTTTGCCTCCGCCAGCTCACCGATGATCTGCATCAGGTCGCCGTCATCGGTCACCTGCAAGCCGCTGCGCTGGCTCAGCGTTTCAAAGAACAGACGCCGCGGCAGCCGTATTTCCACCTGTGCCACGCCGCTGCCCAGATCAATGGTGCTGGCTGCCGCGCTCTCAATATTTTCGCCTTGGGACAGCGCTGTCAAGCATGGAGGCAGTGCACAGATACGTGTCAGCTGGGATGCAGCCTCGCCGATCTCCTGGTACAGTCCGCTGCGGATGGGGTGTTCACCCGGCAGCGCATCTACCCATTCGGGAAGAAAAACATCCAGTTCCCGTAAAGGGAACTGATACAGCAGATCCCGCAGGATATCGCCGATGTCTTCCTCCGTCAGTGTCAGGCAGTTGACACAGCGGCAGGTCACGCCGTACCGTGTCTGTATTTCTGCTGCCGCAGCAGCTGCCCTGGGGTCCTCCGGCTGGGCGGAATTTACCAGCACCACGAAGGGCTTGCCGATGTCCTGCAATTCCCGTATGACACGTTCCTCCGCCTCGCGGTAGTCCTCCCGGGGGATATCCGTGATCGTTCCGTCAGTGGTCACCACGATACCCACTGTGGCATGGTCGGTAATGACCTTGCGGGTACCGATCTCCGCCGCTTCGGTCATGGGGATCTCGTGATCGAACCAGGGTGTCATCACCATCCGCGGCGACAGGTCCTCAAACTGCCCTACGGCGGAGTCCACCATATACCCCACGCAGTCTACCAGCCGTACCGAGAAGGCCGCGCCCTCCGCCAGCCGGAGCTCCACGGCCTCCTCCGGAACGAATTTCGGCTCCGCCGTCATAATGGTGCGCCCAGAGCCGCTTTGCGGCAGTTCGTCCTGTGCCCTGTCACGCCGGTAGCTGTTTTCGATGTGCGGCAGCACCAGCGTCTCCATAAATCGTTTGACAAAGGTGGATTTTCCCGTGCGGACCGGTCCCACAACGCCGATATACACGCTGCCGCCGGTACGCTGAGCCATATCCTGATAAATAGACGTTGTCTCCATCATAATGCCATCCTCCGAATGCTGTCTGTTGCCTTATTTCTATGCGCTGTCTCCGTGGTTTAGAAGTGCCTGATCTTCCACAATAGTAAGGCGGTTTTGTAAAAAAGCCTTGTTCTTTCTGCCTTTTTGTGCTAAAATCAACACAAGGTCAACTATTCGGCAGATCAAAAAGAGTGCGGAGGGTATTGGTATGGAAGAGAGAGGTATTGACCGGCGCGTCAGAAAGACAAAGCGGCAGCTGCGGCAGGCACTGATGGATCTCATGTCTGAGAAGCCCTCCAAATCCATCTCCGTCCGCGAGTTGGCTGAGCGTGCCGACATCAACCGCGGGACCTTCTATATCCACTATAAGGACGTCAGCGATCTTCTGCAGCGGCTGGAGGACGAGATGGCCGAGCGTTTGATCCTGGTCTGTAAGAAATACGCCTACTCCACCAGCGAAGTCGATGCGTTTCCCTACCTGACGGAGCTGTATCGCTTCGCCCAGGACAACGCCGATTTGTGTTTGGTGTTGCTGGGGCCCAACGGCGATCGGGCGTATACCGAGCGTATCTGCGGAATCCTACGCAGTTACTTCCTGCGTGACTTCCTGGCCCGGTTCTATTCCGGGAGCAGCGACCGTCTGGACTATTTCTGTTCCTTCATCGTCTCCGGCAACCTGACGCTGACGCTGGAGTGGCTCTCCGGCGGTGCAAAGGAGACGCCGGAAGAGATGGCCGCCCTGGCCGGTGCCATCATCATGGACGGCGTCCGGACACTGTGATATATGCAAAGAGACAGGGCGTCTGCCCTGTCTCTTTTATACAGTTCCATCGCAGACTGTGCATCGATGATGACCTTTTCTGTGCCGCGTATCGCGGCACACGCTTTTCCATCACGCTCGATCCGTTCTATTGTCAAATAATCACTCTCCCCATAGATAAAGGCGGCCGCGAGGCCGCCTTTCGTATGTTCTCCAATCAATCCTGCTGCCAGTTATGCCAGACGTTCTGCACGTCCTCGTTGTCATCCAGCATATCCAGAAGCTTCGTCATGCTGCGGACATCGTCCTCACTGGTCATGACAATGTAGTTCTGGGGAACCATCTCGATCTCCGCACTCTCGAAGGAATAGCCCTTCTCCTCCAGCGCCTTGACCACATCGTTGAAGCTGTCCGGATCGGTGGTGATCTCAAACACGGGGCCGTCGGCCTGCATATCCTCGGCGCCGGCATCCAGTGCATCCATCATCACGGTATCCTCGTCCAGCTCGCCCTCTTCGTTGTCAATGACGATCACGCCCTTGCGGTCAAAGGACCAGCTGACGCAGCCCTGAGCGCCCATGCCCTTGCCAAATTTGTCAAAATAATGGCGGATCTCGGGTGCAGTGCGCTGACGGTTGTCGGTCAGCGCCTCCACGATGACAGCAACGCCGCAGGGGCCGTAGCCCTCGTAGGTGACAGATTCATAGTTATCGGTATTGCCGGAACCCAGTGCCTTGTCGATGGTGCGCTTGATGTTGTCGTTGGGCATATTGGCTGCCTTGGCCTTGGCGATAACAGTGGCCAGGCGGGAGTTGTTGTTGGGGTCGCCGCTGCCGCCCTGCTTGACGGCCACGATGATCTCCTTGGCGATCTTGGTGAATGCGGCGCTGCGCTTAGCGTCGGCCGCCCCCTTGGTCTTCTGAATATTGTGCCACTTGGAATGTCCTGACATGGTTTACTTCTCCTTTATGCAGTATTGGATGATCTCGCGGCTGTGCGAGGTCGAACATAAGACGTCGACTGCGGGGAATGCCTCTGTCAACCGGTCTTGCAGTGCGGGACACACCACATTCTCCGTGGGAAAATGACCCGCATCGATCAAATTTAGCCCCTCCGTGTCTAAAAAGTCGTTATATTTCAGGTCGGAGGTCACAAAGGTGTCGCAGCCTGCGGCGATAGCCTGCGGAATATAGCAGCCGCAGGCGCCGCCGCCCACCGCCACCCGGTGTACCGGCCGCCCCGCGTCCACATAGCGCAAACCATTGCATCTTAATAATTCTATCACAGAATGGGTGAACTCCACAAGGGGTATTTCACATTTTAACGTGCCGATCCGCCCTATTTTTTCCTCCGTCAGCATTTTCAGGTCGGAAAGGCCCAGCTTCTGCGCCAAAACCTCATTGACGCCACCGGCCGCCGCGTCCAGATTGGTGTGCATACAGATGGCGGCGATGCCGTGGCGTATCAGCTCTGTCAGTACCCTTCCCTGCCGGTCATCGGTGCGGACTGTCTGCACCTGGTTCCATGCACAGTTCATCACCGGATGGTGTGCCGCGATCAGCTGGCAGTCTTTTTCGATGGCCTCGGCCACCACCTGCGGCGTTACATCCAGCGCGACCAGAACGCGGCGCACCTCCGCTTCCGGGTCACCCACCAGCAGACCCACATTGTCCCAGCTCTCCGCCAATTCCCGCGGTGCCCAGGCGTACAGATACTGTTCGATATCCCGTACCGTTGTCATAGGGTTTTCCTCTTTTCTTCTATCTGCTGTGCCAATGCTTCCGCGGCCTCTGCTCGGTGCAGAGCGTCCTCTCTGCCGCTGCGGCGCAGACCTTCCGCGATATGAAGCAGCTTTTCGGCGTGCTGGGTGAGATAGTCCGCATACAGCGGGTCGCCGTCCAGCAGAACACCGGTCAGCGTCTGTAATTCCGTCAGCGCCGGACAAATGCCGCCGTTCACGCGCAGCACCGGATACAGATAATTCTTGTCCCACACCAGTCGCTCATCTGTAAAGGTGTACCCATTTACGGATAGCCATCGGCGCAGCTCTGCGGCCTTTGTCATGGGTTGAAGCAGCAGCGTATGCGCGCCGTCCTTCGTCCACGGTGCACTTTCCAAGATGGCGATGATGGTCTCTCCGCCCATGCCGGCGATGATCACTGTATCCGTTTCCTCCGGAGAGATATTGGCCAGCCCGTCACACAGGCGGAAGCTGATACCCTCCACGCCATATTCCTCCGCAGTCCGCCGCGCGTGCGCCAGAGGCTCTGCGCCGATGTCCGCGGCAATAGCGCTTTGGATACGCTCTCTTTGCAGCAGCCACACCGGCAGATACCCGTGGTCCGTGCCGATATCTGCCAGACGGCAGCCCGCCGGTGTCATGTCCGCCAGCAGTTGGAGCCGCGGTTGTAATTGCAGTCGTCTCTCCACATTTCCCTACACAAATTGCCACGCATACGCTTGCTTATGCGTGGCTTTGTTTTTTTGTTTACTCGGCGATGGGCTTGTTGGCTTCCTCGTTCACCAGCTCCAGCAGCTTATCCACATCGATGCCGTGAACGGCGCAGGCCTCCTCCACCGTCTCGCCGCGGGAGGACGGGCAGCCCAGGCAGTGCATACCAATGGACAGGAAGATGGGCGCGGTCTGGGGCGCAACGTCCAGAATATCACCGATAATGGTGTCTTTCGTGATCTCGATCATGTTGGAAAACCTCCAAATACAATATTGTGCTGATAGTATACCCCAAAATGCCGGAACTTTCAACAGGATTTTTCTCATCCTGCGCTATAAAGAACCGCCCTCCGGCGTACCGGAGGGCGGTCTATTCTATCTACTTAACAGTGTGCAGTCAGCAGATCAGCCGTTCTCACGCATCTTGGCGAAGCAGTCGCTGCAGTACACAGGACGATCGCTCTTGGGCTCGAAGGGCACCTTGGCCTCGCCGCCGCAGGCAGCGCAGACAGCGGTGAAATACTCGCGGGGACCACGGGCAGCGTTCTTGCGCGCGTCACGGCAGGCCTTGCAGCGCTGGGGCTC
>ENA-OOYV01000126-OOYV01000126.1-human-gut-metagenome-genome-assembly--contig:-NODE-126-length-58466-cov-4.063704_pt1 | contig 58466 bp, 55 predicted proteins | sample MGYA00241704_ERZ501380 | MGnify/ENA primary metagenome ERZ501380 (study PRJEB25962, sample SAMEA2042984) | human gut metagenome | biome: human gut; feature: human-associated habitat; material: faeces...
CTGGCTATCCTTGTTTTGCTTTGTGCTTCTCTACCGTACATGAGCATTATCACAGCGATTATCACCGCCAGCGCCAGATTATATGCCCCTGCATTTTTCCCGATTGCCCTGGTAAAACTCTCGTCAAATGTGACTGCAAATATCCTGTTGTAGAATAAACAGAAAAACGCTATTACACATATTGACATCACTATACACAGCCACACTTCTCCCATTGTCAATGTAAGTATTGAGGTTGAACCAAACAACGTTGAGCACACGTCGCCAGATACATTTGCCGACGTGGAAAATACATTCATTATCAGATAACCTACGGCTAAAGCACCGACAGACATCATAGCTATCGCGGCATCTCCCTTAAGCTTCGCATTTTGTCCCGACATAAGTATGAGAATTGCAGCAGCCACAGTCACCGGCATCACTATGATCGTGTTGTTTGTCAGTTTCAGAACAGATCCTACCGCCATTGCTCCAAATGCAACATGCGAAAGTCCATCGCCGATAAATGAAAATCTTTTCAAAACCAATGTTGCACCGAAAAGTGACGAACACAATGCTATAAGAATACCAACCACAAGAGCATACTTAACAAATGGATACTGCATATAGTAAATTAACTTATCAACAAGCTGCACTCTGTCCACCACCTTTCTCGTATTCTACCGAAATGATGTTCCAATATCTGCTGTTCTTATATTCCTCTCTGCTGCCCCAGAACGAGCCCCCATGATTCATATGAAGCACATGTCTGGCGCAATCTATTGCCCTCAGATCATGTGATATCATGATCACTGCCACACCATTTTCATTTAACTGCTGTATCATCTGATAGAACTGGGCCGTTGCGACAGGATCAAGGCCAGTTACCGGTTCATCAAGCAGAAGAAGGTTCTCAGTTGCACACAGGGCTCTCGCCAGAAGGACGCGCTGCTGCTGTCCTCCCGACAAATGCCTGTAACATTTCCTGCGTATATCCCACATTCCAAGTCGTTCAAGTTGAGATTGTGCAAGCTGCTTTTCCTTTCTGCCATAAAAAGGACGTGCTCCGCACTTAGGCAGCGTTCCCGACAAAGCCACCTCCCATACAGTCGCAGGGAAATCCTTCTGCACAGGTGTCTGCTGCGGCAGATAGCCTATATCACGCGATGTCAAACCATCGCCAAACTTTATCTCTCCTGAAACCGGTTTCAACAGGCCAAGCAGAGTTTTTACCAAGGTACTCTTTCCCGCTCCGTTCTCTCCAACTATACAGAGATAGTCTCCCTTGTCTATACTGAAATTAAGGCCTGACGCAACTGCACGTCCATCATATCCCACTGCCAGGTCTTTGCACGTTATATATGACATTTGTTTTCTCCTATAAATCTAAATTTGTTTTATTGTTCAGCAATTAATTCAATGCCTGAGAAAGTACGTTCAAGTTATCTTCCATTACGTTCAGATACGTCTCACCATCAGCTACAGCCTTTGCAGTCACAGACTGCATCGAATTCATCGTCAGGATCTCCTGATTTTTCGAATCTGTTGTCTTCTTTATCGACTCTGCTATACTGTGATCCGCACCCTCTATCGTCAGAATAACCGGAAGCTTTAACTCATCCACCTTCTGCGCAAGGAATGTTATCGTCTCAAAACTTGCCTCCGACTCAGCACTGCATCCCACAAATGCAGCATAGTAGGTAAGCCCATAATCATCCGCCATATATCGGAAAGGGAATCTGTCGCCAAACAGAATTGCCTGACGTTTTCCCTTAGAAACTGTTAGTTCGTACCTTCCATCAAGATCATTGAGTTCATCAACGTACTTGCCTGCATTCTCCATGTAATCAGATTTATTATCTGGATCAAGTGCCTGGATATTATCCGCCAACACATTCGTCAACGCCACTGCGTTCTTGAGTGAAAGCCATACATGTTCATCATACTCCGGGCCTTCCTCTCCTCCCTCTTCTTCCTCTGCCTGCATGCCTGGAACTACCTCTTCCTCTTTGACTGCAGTTCCCAAAGCGTCAAGCATATTTACAACCTTCATATCCTTATTAGTCGCTTCTTTCAGGGCACTATCCACCCAGCCATCAGACTCACCGCCAACATACACAAACATATCTGCGTCAGCTATCTTTGCTATATCCTCTGCAGTTGGCTGATAACTGTGAAGATCCATCCCCTGATCGAGCAGCATAGTAAGCTGAAACTTGTCGGAATCACCGCCTATAATATTGCGGATCCAGTCATACTGAGGAAAAGTCGTACATACAATGCTGTACGCCGCAGCATTTGCCATATTTTCAGGCACACTGCCCCCTTTCTGATCAGAATCTGCTGCCGTCATTGATGCTCCGCAGCCACAAAATGCTGAAACAGTAAGTACCGATGCCATAACAAGGCCAAATATTCTATTTTTCATAATGATCAATAAACCTCCGAATTGATTGATAAAATTGACAGGCATATTTTGATGCCTATAATTGGGTAAATTTAATAAACTGCCTCTAGATCAAAAAACACCAATAATAAGTATTCGCCCTTATCTTTAGATGTATTTCCAGACGCAATTCTCAGTCAATATCCGTACTTTAAATCAATTCAGCAATTCCACCTTCAGGGAAACGAGCGTATCGGTAAAATACTCGTGGGTATACACCAATACAACTCCAAGTGTGAACACACTTAAGAACGCCAGGAACACTGGCGTAGTTGACATTGTCTTTATATTTGAAAGGAACTGTGCAGCCTGCTGCAAATGCATACATATAGGACATTCCTGCCCCGTACAGTCATGCTCCACATTGCGCGCAATATAGCCGTAAGAGAAAAGTACTCCCGATACAAAGAACACTATAAGAATCCATGACATTATTCTCTTTTTACTCATTCTGCACACCTCCTTTTCATTGTAGGAATTTGGGGATATATAGTTTTCGTTGTGACCGTAACGATGCAATCCCATCTGTAACAATCACGTTTAGTTTAGACTACAGCGACTCCACAACGCCTCTGACAATCTTTGCAAATACCACATATCGACGATCTGTCACAGTCGATCATAAATCCATACCTCTCCTGAACTCCTTTAGCTATGTGATTCATGGTATCGCGGTCAATATGTATGACTCTTCCGCACTTAACACACTGCATATGAAGGTGTTCGTGACAACTATGATCAGCCTTTTCCATTCTATACATACTTGAACCACCATCAGCACTCTGATACTTTATCAATTTGTCCTGGGTAACCATGCGGTCAAGATTGCGATATACAGTTGTTGTATTCGCATCTATGCCATTCTCATCCAAATACACACTTACATCAGCCGCGCAAAACCCTCTGTCCTGCCTCTCTGCAGCAAATGCCTCTATAGCCTGACTTATTCTCGTTTTATACTCCCTCGCCATACTATCCCTCTTTTTGAATTTGCAAATCATTTGCATTTTATTGCATAATAAATGTCATTTGAAAATATGTCAATAGCCTTTTATAAAATCATACTAGACCTATATATCCACCAATACAAAACCTAATGGTCTGCGCCGTCCGGTTATATTATCTATTTCACATATATCTCACTTTTCCATCACAACTATTTTGTTTGATATATTGCTGACAAATGGTATTTTGCCGATAACCTTATACACTGGTATGAACTCCGCCATTCCTTCTACAAGACTGTGCTGTTCTATGTATCTGTATTTCGGAATTATCTCTGCCAGTTTCTTTCCGTTTGACACGCCCCAGGAAAACTTGGCATGGCTTCCATGTATGGATTTCTCTTTGATATGCTTCGCCATGAACGGTGCCATAGTCTCAACAAATACTGTGGCGTGCTCGAATTTTCTGTATATTATATCAAACATCTTCTTAACATCAGCCTCCGTCAGATACATTGTAAGCCCCTCTATGATGACCAGTACAGGTTCGCCGGCATACTCAACCATGTCAGCCCATTTATCGTCCATGGCGGATTCCGCTATCTGATACACAGGTCCGTCCTCCCGCAGGAACTTTGCCCTGACAGTCATGGTCTCCGGGAGGTCAATGTTGTACCAGCCTTTATATCTGCCCTCATTTCTGTAACAGCGGGTATCAAGACCACAGGCGATATTCACAACCACAGCGCCCTTATGCTTTTTCAGGTATTCTGACACCAACTTATCCAACACTATAGTTCTGGCTATGACTCCGCTTCCCATTGCCATATCTTTATCTGCAAGGGAAAAGTCATAATCAAGACTGTCAACTATCTCTATTGCCTTGCCATCGTATATGGCATGATCTGTTTTTCTTGATTCCTTCGCCCTGGCATAGAGTGTTTGGAGCATCGTCTCCGGGACTCCGGTTATATCCACCTTTGATCTGTCTGCTGTGTTGTTCTGTGTGCTACCCATTTCTCATTTCCTCCTACTTGTTAGTTAAATTGTGCAAACATGGAGCAAACGCATGAAAGGCGCTTGCGTGCGGCGTTTGCGTAAAATATAACATTTGTCATGTTTTGTTATGTTTATAAAAATAAGAGGTTCATCATCGATGAACCTCTTTCTTTAAGCTCTCTATCAACTTTTCTGTACCGCCTGTGGCATGAATGCCAATCTTTTCTGTCAGATACATTTTCTTCTCCACATCTACATCCTCGTTCAGTATCGCCATGGCTCCTTCAAGCCGCATCTTCGCCAGCACGCGAACCAAAGTCTCATCCGGCTCGTATCCGAGCTGTGACCGGTAATATGCCGCAAATGAATGTCTCATGAACTCCTCAACCCTCTGGTGATAATTCTCATAGCAGCTGCCGTCAGCGCCATGCATGATGATCATTGCCTCTTCCCTGTGTGACAAAAGGAATTGCATCATGATCTTATCTGCATCTACGCCCGTGGCGGGGTTCTCAATCTCCCCCTTCATAAGTTCTCCAAGCATGGCTTCATATTGGTTCACAAGCGGTTCAAGTATCGCCTTGAACAATGCCTCCTTACTCTCAAATGAAAAGTAGAAGGCTCCGGTGGTAACTCCCGCACTCTTGCATATCTTTCTGAGGCTTGCCCTCTGGTAACCATTTTCAAGGAATTCCTCTTTACCTGCTTTTTTCAGTTTTTCTATCGTTTCACTGCGCTTGTCGTTTTCCATAACATATGTTATGTTAGCACAAACTAACTAGTCTGGCAACATATTTTTGAAAGTTATCTCTATTTGCCATCCAGGTATCTTCGCACCGTCTCAAGGCCGCCGAGTGGCACGCAGAACTTCTGGTCATGATTCTTACATGCCTCATAAGTGTCCTCAAGATCAAACCAGCACACGCCGTCAAGCTCTTCCTTCTGTATTGTCAGATCTGCTATGTCCACCTGTTTCTGATACACGAACACAAATGCCACCTCGTTGTCCCTGAACATTCTGCCATGAAATTCCTTCTCATACCGGATCCTGAATGTTCCCGCGAAATCAAGATCTGCGGCCTCAGCTTTGATGCCAAGCTCCTCTCCGAGTTCCCTGAGTGCCGACTCCATCGGTTCATCGCCTGCCTGTATATGTCCGGCAGAGGAAGTGTCATACCTTCCGGGAAAAGAATCCTTATCCATCGACCTCTTCTGCAGAAGAACCTTATACCTTCCATTCTCTTGCTTCGCTATCCAGATATGGGCAGTCCTGTGACATATGCCTTTTGCATGTGCCTCGCTCCTCTCCACTGTGTCTCCGGTAGGGTTGCCCTGTTCGTCGCATATATCAAAAAGTTCCATTATTTTGTACCGTCCTTCTATTCCTACACCACCAGCCTCGCCTTCGCCCTGCCGGTTCTGTCCTTTTCCACCACGATCTGCTTGTCAATCTTCTCCTTGAGTTCAGTCACGTGCGATATTATTCCCACCAGCTTGCGTCCCTCGGTCACGCTGACCAGCGCTTTGTATGCCTGTGGCAGAGTCTTTTCTGTATCAAGGGATCCAAAGCCCTCATCCACAAACATGGTATCTATCTGAATTCCGCCAGCCGAGGCCTGCACCTCATCGGAAAGTCCAAGCGCAAGGGAAAGTGAAGCCATGAATGACTCGCCCCCAGAAAGAGACTTAACGTCTCGTCTGCTGCCGTTGTAATGATCCACAACACAGAGGTCAAGGCCGATCTGGCTTCGCCTGTCACTGCTGTCCGTCACACGCCCCAGTTCATACTGACCGTCTGACATCTTCAGAAATCTCAGATTTGCACGCTGAATTATCCTGTCAAAATACGACATCTGTATGTATGCCTCTAGGTTTATCTTATTCTTGCCGGATACATTCCCTGAGGCAGTGTCATAGAGCGACTTCACACTGACGTATTCCTTTTCTTTTGCCAAAAGCTCATCGGACTTTCTGCCGATATTCGCCATCGCCGTTTCATTTGCACGGATGCGGCTGTTTCCATCCTGCATGAGAAGTCTGATCCTTCCCAGCTCATCTCTTGCTGCGTTTTTATCTTCCTCAAGCTTGGCAAGTTCAAGCTTCTCTGCTGACTCCAGCGTGTCTGTCAGAGCCTTTATCTGCCCCTCCAGCGTCTTAATATCCTGGATCACAGCATTATATTTCTTCTCAGAGACGTCAAATGAATCCTGCAATTTCTTTGCTCTGCCAAGAATCTCGTTCATCTGCGTTTCCGCCTCACTCCGATTCCTGAATCTGAGCCCCGCGGCCAGTTCTGTCGCCTGTTCTCTGTCTGAGACAACCTTTGCCGTGAGCGCCGATATATTTCTCTCAAGCTCCGCCAGCTTAACCTGCATCCCGGCAAATGTTTCTTCTTCCTGAGGAAGTTTTGCAGCAAGCTCATCCCTTCTGCTGACCCTTTTGCGTTCAGCCTCAATCTGTCTGTCAGTCTCCGCAATCTTCTCATTATAGTATCCAATATTCTTCTCAACCTTTTCCGGCAGAACATCTATATCCTCCGGATCGTCAAATTTCCTTCCAGCCTGCTCAATAATGCTGTTTCTGATCTCCATGACGCTGGCAAGCTTTACCTTTGCATCCGTAGCACTGGCATTTGCCCTGTCGCGGGCTTTGTCAGCATCCTTCTTCGCATCATCTAACTGTGCATCTGTCGGAGCCTCCTTTGGCAGCGATGCAAGGAGTTTGTGCTCCGTCGCACCGCACACAGGGCACGCCTGTCCCTCCTTCAGATCCTTTGCTAGGATCCCCGCCTGGGCATTCCTGTAGAGCGTGCTCATATGCTCATACATATCCTGCTTTCTGGTATACATCTCATTATCAAACAGATACTGCTTCTGTGCTTTGTACACCGCCTGCTTTCTTCTGCTGTATTCCATGAGCAGTCTGCTTATGCCATTCAGATAGTCAACAGCGTCAGCCATCTTCTCCCTCGATGCCGTGATTGCAACTATTTTCTCCCCCGCATCCGCAAGCTGTGTCTGCTCCTGCCTCAGCTTTTCTATGCTCTTCTGTTTGTCTGTCACAAGCATTCTGCCCTTCTCGGCCTGTTCATTTTGCCTTTGCAGGAGCTGTTCCTCGTCTGCAATATTTTTTCGCTTCTCGTCCAGTTTCTCATAGTTTGGAAGCTCGTTATTTATAACTGCTGCCTGCCTTTGGAGCTCTTCCGTCTCTGGGAGCGCTTCCTTTGTCCTGTTTAGCTCTGTCTCAGCAGTAGTTCTGTCATTCTGTACATTTGCAAGCTCCAAATGTGTCTTTTCAAGCTGCACTCTGGCTTTCTCTGTCTGCTGTGCCTTGCCTATCAGCGTGTCAAGTTCCCCGACCCGGGTCTCAAGTGTACCGATCTGCTTCTCATATGAATCCGTTCTTGCCTTCTCCGTTACAATAAGCTTTCCGATGAGTTTGATCACCTCATCAATTGGCATCTGGCCGTCCTTCGCTTTTTGGACACTGAGCCCAAAAGGGTCATCCTCTCCGCAGACTATCCCGGATATATACTGCTCTATACTCTTCTTCATATCGTCCCGTTCACTCTGAAGCTTTCTCGTCTCATCCTGAAGACGCTTCTGCAGAACAAAATACCTTGATGTGTGAAAAAGCTTGCTGAATATCTTCTGTCTGTCCCCGGACTCCGCCACCAACAGTTCCTTGAACTCGCCCTGGGCAAGCATGGATATCTGCGAAAACTGCTCTCTGTCCACACCCAACAATTCCTGAAGATATGAATTTACCTTCGTTCTGTTGGAGATGACCGAGTCATCCGGCAGATACAATTCTGCAGCCGCATCCTGCAGGGTAGTTCCTTCACCTTTTTTCTTACGTCTCTCATAGGAAGGATTTCTTTTAACTCTGTAAGTCTTCCCCATATGATCAAATGTCAGCTCAACGTAGGTATCTGTGTCCACATCGGCATACGTTGATCTCATCATCCTCGCATCACGGCTCGCCCCGCTCGGCTCATCATACAGCGCATAACAGATGGCATCGAATATCGTGGTCTTTCCCGCACCTGTATCCCCAGTCACAAGATACAAGCCTTCAGCCCCAAGCTGGGCCATGTCAAGCATCTGGACTCCCGCATATGGTCCAAATGCCGACATCGTAAGATTAAGTGGTCTCATAATCGCTCCTCTCTCCATACAGAGTCTATAATATTCTGAACAAAACTCCTCTGTTCATCGCTCATTTCCTGGTTGTTCTGCTTCTCATACAACTCTCCAAACAGATCTATAGGCTTTTTCCCTTCAAGCACAGCGCCATCGTCTATCGTCTGTGTCACACGGGTTCTGGTGTTGTCGTATCCAAGCTTCATCACATTTGGATAGACCGTTCTGAGTTTTCCCAAAGCATCCGGCACGTCATCCTCGTCCGTGAGAACCACATACAGATAATCATCCACAGCCGTCCCCTCATAGTTTCGCCTGTCCATCAGCTCGTCAAATGTTCCCTTTACCTCGCGCAGCTCATGCATCGGAACAAGCGGAACAGTCCTTATCTCTATTTTCTTGTTCTCAGGGATGTCAACAACTGCCACCGATTTGGTGTGGTTAGCCTCCGAAAGAGAATACTTAAGCGGTGTTCCACAGTATCTGACAGTCTCCCTGCCCACCTTCTGCGGCCCATGTATATGCCCCAGCGCCACATAGTCAAATGAGTCGAATACCGACACATCCACATTGTCCAGACCGCCCACATTCTCCTCCGACTCCGAGCGCACAGCCCCGGTCACGAACTGGTGGGCCACAAGGATATTTGTAACCTTCTCATCAACATCCATGTGCTCCACCGCCACACGGCAGGCATCCGTGTAATCTTTTATATCATCCGCCTCATCAGGGAATACCGCTCTGACCATTGCCGGCTTCACAAATGGCAGCATGTATATGTTCGCCAGCTGTCCTTTTCCATCCTCCAGCTTATATGGTCTGACCAGCCCATCTCCCATCATGGCTATATGTGCCGAATCATATACCGGCGATATATGGATTCCACTGAGATCAATCAGACTTGATGCAAATGCCAGCTTGGCCGCCGAATCATGGTTGCCGCTGATGATATATACTTGCAGCTTTCTCTTTGCAAGCGAGGTCAGGAAGCTGTCCAGCAGTTTCACCGCCTCCTCGCTCGGCACAGACTTATCATATACATCCCCGGCTATGATGACTCCATCCGGCTGCTCATCATCGATGATGCCCAATATTTCTTTTAATATATACTCCTGATCCTCCAACATAGAAAATTCATTTACACGCTTTCCTATGTGAAGATCAGATAAATGGATCAAACGCATATGTACTTCCCCTTTAAACAAAACATTCGTTGAAATAATTATAACATCACCGACAATATATCCCAATTATGTTTATCTTAATTTCGTTGATTTCGGTTTCTCCGCTACATGAAATACCATATTCGTCATATACTATGTAATATAGCACTAGTTTTCATCGGAGAACTCTCTATGGCAACTACTAACAAACTCAATTTTTTTCGTTTTTTCTTCATATCGATCCTCGGAGTGCTGCTGCATTTCACCTACGAGTGGTCAAATGACAATCCCGCTGTCGGACTATTCTCGGCAGTGAACGAGTCAACCTGGGAACACCTGAAACTTATATTCTTTCCAATGCTCCTGCTGACAATGATTGAATTTCTCTGGGCTCATATAAAAGATAAGCCCCTGCCGGAACATTATCTTCCAGCAAGGACTGTCGGTATCCTGTCAGGTATGGCATTCATTGTGGTCGGTTTCTACACTCTAAACGGTGTACTGGGCAGGAATTATGAATTTCTGAATATCGCACTTTATTTTGCTGGGGTTGTATATGCATTGCGCACCGAAAACAGATTAGAATCCAGGCAAATGTGCATAAACGACTACGTTTCCATGACTATCCTGGCAATTCTCGCGGTTGCATTCTTTGCATTTACCAACTATCCGCCTGAACTTGGGATATTTTCGGATCCTACAGCAGATTAACCACACACATCAAAAGCACCACCTGCATTACAAGTATAAGTGGCACTCCAACCGAGAAATAATTCTTCCTTATCTTGTGCCTAAACACCACCATTCCAAGCAGAGCACCGATACTTCCACCGGCAAATGCCATACCGAGAAGGACCGCTATAGGTATCCTGTATCCGCCCTTGACCGCTCTGTATTTGTCAATTCCGAACATGACAAATGTTACAACACTCACTGCCGCAACGAACCAAAGTGTCCATCTGTATTCCACAAACACATCCCAGAATGCAAAGCTCCATTTGCCCACAGGTCTGAGCTTCCACGTCATGAACACCGCAAGCTCTATCACACACACGCACACTGTGAACACTCTCAGCATCATATTTGTCTTGGATGCAGTCCTGTCACACAACGCAAATGCTATAATCATGCCAGGGGCACCACCGGCAATGGCTATGATCCCCAGCAGAACACTGAGCGCCTTATGACTTGTTCTCCTGCGTCTCGCAGCCGTCACTCCATCAAGGACAGCTCCTAGTATATTTATACATATCAGATATATGATCAACTTATCCATTATATATACCCACCTTGTCTACTGACATTGTATACATAGTTCCACTCTCCTATATACTTCTACTGATCTGCGATGAGCACCTGCGGCTGAACCTTTCTGATGTTCCCCGCTCTGATAAATGCTACCACAGAGAATAACACGCTCATAAATACCAATGGTATAACCAGTGATATCACGCTTGTACTTAAATTAAAACTGTATATTCCAAATGATTCAAATCCTGCCTTGAAGAATGGCTTGCTGACGATAAGTGCCAGAACTATACCAAGCAGCGAACCCACAACTGCCGTCACGATAAAGCGGACCGCAAGCTGGCATCTGAGTCTGAAGGATGTAAATCCAAGTGCCTTGTATATTCCGATATCCTTCTGCTCACGCATGAGAACCTTGCCACACACGATTATGACCGTGACTATCACGAATACAGCCCCCAACATATATGTGAGCAATGTGAGTCCCTGTATTGCAATGTTGACTGTACCCGCCACTTCTTCAAAATCATCCTTTGCTGAATGTATTGAATACGTGATGCCCTGATTATCGCCATATCTCTTATCTATCTCCTGGATTATCGCATCACATTCATCAGTATTGTCAAGATCATAACATATTCCTTTGCCGCTCCATTCCTCTTCATCTGAACTGCTTTTGGCAGCTCCACTGACACCAGACTCACTTACGGTCTCTTCGCTGGCAAACTTACTATATGCAGCCTTACTAATTGCAAAGTTCTTGCCCATATCATTTGCCGAATCGTATATGCCGGAGATCACCATCTTCCTTGCCACGCCGCCGCGCTTGACTGTGACTGTGTCACCTACGTTCATGTGAAATCCATCAGCCACATACTGGGTTATCAGCACTTCATTGTCATATGTGCAGGTTCTTCCCTTTCTTATCGTGTTGATCATATCAGGGTCCTCCACTATATAACAATACATCTGCACATCATCGAACAGAAGGTACTCGCTGGACATTTGATATTTTCTATACGCTGTGTGTTCTGATATAACATTCTCTATATCCTTCTGCGTATCCTCATCGACAAACGAAGCAGTCAGGTCATACTTCGTGACTGAAAACATATCCACCAGCATATTCTGTGAATTAAACCAGCGCATCATATCGTTCATAAGTATCATGAACATGGCAAGTATAGCAGTCACTATGATGGCTGCGGCATACTGTTTCTTCTCAGATATAAACTGTCTGTATGCAAGACTCACACCAAGTTTCTTGCCTGAGACCGGAAGTTTCAGAACGCTTGAGAAATGCACACTGTCCCGTCCACCTCTTATTGCCTTTATAGGTGTGGCCTCGGATATTCTCCTTGTCTTCAACATGATAAATGCTGCTACTAGAAGCAGTATCGCCAATATGACACACAGCACAAGTCCTACATTAATATCAGACGGAACTTCAAGTCCTGAAGAAGATCTTGTGGCACTATTTATAATTTTTAGTATCGGAATGGCCAGTGGTATTCCAGCAAACAGTCCAGCCGCCACAGTGCACATATACCCGGCAAGCAACGCCAGCTTCACCGATGCATTTGTCATTCCGACCGCTTTGAGTATTCCTATGTTAACAAAATCCATGTCTATGCTGCTGCCGATGTTGTGTCCTAGAACTATCATAGCCGCCACCAGAAGCAGCACAACAAATATAAGCAGCACCGCGGAGAATACCTTTGTCATAAGAAGCATGTAATTTCCCGCCTGCTCCTTTGATAAAGTTATCCAGCAATATGACGCGAAATCACTCACATTATTCAGTTCTCTCTCAAACTCCATCTCCGTGAGGTCCAGGCCCGGCTTTTTATCTATTATGATAAGCTTTGACAATTCAAAGGATCTCTTGTCATCTTCCAGTCCGCTTCTATTATCTTCCGCAGCCTTTGCCTTGAGATCCGCAAAATCCTCATCTGAGATCAATATCGTCTTTATTCCCATGACCGAAGATCCCATATATGGATCCTCGAAAAATGACGCAACTTTGAAGGTATAAGAACCGTTATCATTGCCCAGCTCGACTGTATCACCAATCTTGCAGTCATACATACCTATGAAACTGAACGGCACACTTACCTCACCTTTTTCAAGCCGGCGATCTGTCATTTTGTTATCCACATCATACTGATCATATGTGAGCACGCTGTCTGTATCATTCAAAACGAAGCTGCTGTTTCCGCCTTTTCCATTGCAGTCCTTAAGCAGCAGATATACAACATCAGTTGCTTTCACTTCCTGCACTGCATCACATTTGCCAATATTCTTTATTATCTTGTCTGCACTTGTTCCATAGGCATCCAGCCTGTTCTCCCCGTAAAGTGCGGCAAGCATACCTCCATAACCAACCTCTTCCATAGCTTCCGAATCATGCCTTATGGAATTCGTGTAGTAAGAAAGCACTGAACAGAATGCCAGAGAAATGATAAGCATGAGCACGAACACACTTATATGCACGCCCTTGTTTCTTCTCATATTTCCTCGAAGCACCATCATGATATATCTCATCCCGGCACCTCCTACCACTGCATGGAACCAAGCCATGCATCTATCTGGCTCTCACGGCTCTTGCGATCTTCTTCAATATATTGTGACAGCTTCAGCTCACCTATGATCCTTCCGTCCTCTATGTAGATGATCCTGTTCGCCCTGATAGCAGCCCTCACATCGTGGGTAACCATGAGTATGCTCTGTCCCTCCACGTTGAGCTCGGTGAGAAGGTCCAGCACATCCTGGGTATTCCTGCGGTTTAATGCGCCTGTCGGCTCATCCGCGAAAAGGATACCCGGACTGTTGATGACCGCTCTGGCAATAGCGCCCCTCTGTGCCTCTCCGCCGGACACCTGTGCCGGAAGTCGGTCAGCAGCACTTTCTATATTCATCTTTTTTATGAGTTCATCAGCCCTGTTTTCAGTCTCTTTTGTTCTCGTATCCTTATTCATATAACCCGGCACAAGTATGTTCTCTCTAATGCTGAGGTTACTAACAAGATGTATCTGCTGAAACACAAATCCAAACTCATACACCCTGAGTTCTGCCATGCGCTTCTCATTGTATTCTGTTATATCCTCGCCATCATATATGACCTTTCCCGAAGTCGGTCTGTCCATCCCGGACAGACTGTAAAGCAGTGTGGATTTTCCCGAGCCTGACGCTCCCATGATGACTGTAAAATCTCCCTTATAGATATCCAGATCCATGTTGTTGAGCACATGATTCTGCACGCCCTCACTGGAAAAGCTTTTGCAAAGATCTCTTGCCTGAAGTATTATATCTGCCATTTTTCTCTCCTTTTTATAGTTGTAGCACGGGGGCATTCAGACATCCTCTACAGATCTTCACCTCGCCACCGTGCTACAACCATATCACCCTATTTATTAACAAGTCCTTAACAAACCTTTCTTGCTGCAAAATATAACACTGCCTCCAGGCCATCAGCATGATTTACAAGTTCCACATCTCCGCCCATTCTGTCCATGAGATAATGGACAATAAATAGTCCAAGGCCCGCTCCAGGTTCATCACCGGAGTTTTCCCCTCGATAAAACTTCTCATATATGAACGGCATATCCTTATCCGGAATTCCTGTTCCATGATCCTTTATGGACAGCCTGTATACCATATCAGCGCCGCTCACATGGACATTCCTTGGAAGTTTTTCGGGCGATATACATTCCGTAACAATACTTATCTCTGTGTCTCTGGCATACTTAGCGGCATTTGACAGTATATTTTCTATCACCTGAACCACTCTTCCCGAATCTGAATGCTCAAGCACTGCCTCGGTTATATCTCCATTCACCACGATATCCATTCCGAGACCTATATCTGACAGGACCTGTTCCAGCAGAGGTTTTATCTCAACCTTATCACTCTTCACCACCAGTCTGTCCAGATCATGCAAGGAATGAATAAACATGTCATTCGTTATGGACGTAACCTCATCACATTTCTTCATGATGACCGACGCATACCTCTCCCTGCGCTCCTGGGTGGCATCCATATTCATGACCAATGCCTCCGCATATCCTCTTATAGATGCGATCGGAGTCTTTATATCATGTGACAGCGTGGCTATAACTGTCTTGTTGTTCTCTATCGCTTCCTGCTCTCTACGCCTTGCATGCACTATCTCCGTTCTCATATGGTCAAATGCCCACGTGAAGCTTCCGAACATATTTACCCGTCTGTACTTAAGTTCGGTGTCCATATCCCCTGTTGCCAGATGTGATGCATAATCCTCCAGCTCGTCAAATGGCCTGAGAACACACACGTATATGTACAGGAATAATACAATCACAACACACAAGACAACGATATACATGATCACTATATTCCTAAGTCCTGACTTGCCGGTATCTATCTTTTGTTCCCTGAGTTCATTCATTACAGCGTCAAGCTTTTCGTCAGCATCTGTGGATCCCGAATCATACAGTTGTTTCACTTCATTCAGTTCCACTATATACTGCCCATATTCATCATCTTTTATCCGCCGTGTCTCGTCCTGCTTCTCCCTGTAGAACAGCCAACCAAAAACTATGGTTATAGCGCACATGAACACGATCAGCATTTTTATTATATTGCTTCTTACTGAATGTCGCTTCATATAAACTCCCTATAGCTGCCAAGTGGACATCCACCTTACAAGCTCATATTATCCTCACCGTCTTTGTCTATTCACTATCTCCCAGCACATATCCCGTTCCCCATACCGTACGGATAAGCTGCGGATGTGAAGGATCTGTCTCAAGCTTTTCCCTGAGCCACCTTACATGCACCGCAACCGTGGATGGCTCCACATCGCTGTACAGCCCCCACACGGCACTCATGATCTGTTCCTTGGTCAATACCCTGCCTCTGTTCTCCGCCATGTATACAAGCAGGTCAAATTCCTTCGGCTTCATATCCACATTACTTTTGTTTCTGTTCACAGTCCGTGCGTGCCTGTTGATCTCTATCTCGTTCCCGTCTGTGTTCAGGGTCAACATCTCAGACTTATTGTCATCAACACCATAAGTTCTCCTGAGTATCGAACGGATACGAGACATAAGCTCTTTCAGTGAATACGGCTTTGCGATATAGTCATCTCCACCCATATCAAGGCCATTCACCTTGTCATCCTCACTCGTCCTTGCACTTGCAAATATGATTGGCACCTGCGAAGTATGCCTGAGTTCTTTACAGAACGAGAAACCTGTACCATCGGGAAGATTGATATCCAGAAGTATAAGATCACATTTGTTATCTGTCAGCACTTCATATGCATCGTCTATGCTGGCTGCGTACAGAAAAGCATAGCCGTTGTCCTCCAGCATATCCTGTATCAGCATAGACAGATCAGCGTCATCATCCACTATAAGTATTGTTCTCTTGTCTGTATGCTTTTCTGTCATCCTATACCCTCCAATATCTTCACTATAGACAATTCATATTATATGACTCTAAACTGCCCACATATCGTCTGTAATATCATCCACAAGCAGTGCATACAGCCAACTATTTTTCTTTATTCACCAGCATGTCATATGTAACACCATACTTCTCCGCTATGTCACTGGCATATGATTTACCAGCAGGTGGCGCTATCTCTATCTTGTATGATCTTTGTGAGCCCTCGTTGTGTACGATCAGCGAATATACCTTGCCCTCTGTACGCCCTTCATTCATCTCATCCACATCAAAGCCCAGCTTATGCATATGGGTGTTGTATATCGTTCTCGTTCCCTTTGTCAGAATCGCTCTCACGGAATCCCTGGCTATATAATAGCCCTCCTCAAATGACGTAGTTGAAAACGTCTCATTGAGAAGTATGAGACTGCGATCATTCGCACCGTCAAATATCTCCCTGAATCTCTTGCACTCCTCACCAAGTCTTCCAAGATCCAGGGTCTTGTCTTCGTCAGCAGGGAAATGTGTAAATACGCAGTCCACTGGAGCAAATTCAAATTCATCACCTGGGATATATATACCACCCTGAGCCAGTACAAAAAGCTGACCTATCGTCTGGGTTATGGTCGTCTTTCCACCCCTATTTGCTCCTGTCAGAATATACACTCTGTGCTCGCTGTCAAAGTCCAGATCATTGGTCACTATGTGCTCCGACTCCTCCGTGTCAAATGCCGCAAGCTTGATATTGTATATGCCACGAGCCTTCATATAATATCTGCTCTTTGAATCGTCCTCCTCGGAAATATCTGCGTTCGGCTGATATGCAGAGTTCACAACCTTTGCCTTGGAAAATGCTGCGCCGCGTTTCTGCAGTTTTTCTATGTACTCAGCCCATCTTATATAGTAAGTGAGCTCAGGTATGAGATCCGTCATATCAGTTATAGTAATCGACACATACTTATTTAACGTCTCCCTCATCCTCTTGACAATTCTTGTTATGAGCTTGGTGACTACCCTGTCTGTATACCGCGTAATATCTTTGGATTTGTCAGAATCAGGAATACCAACCATTCCTGCCGCCAAGTTATTTGCACCTCCAGTTACCACTCTTCCCTGAAGTTCCTGCTGAAATTTGGATAATGCTTCATTTACCGCATCTAACGGCTGAAATCTGAAGTCACTCTTAGCGTCGAGGTTGTCACTTATCTTATCTCTGGACATCAAATGACCGTAGAAATTGCTCAGCACACCGCCCCTCGTAAATTGCTTACTATTTACAGATATCAAGCCAACGCCATCAGCCTCATATCTGCTGTTCAGATTAATTCCTATAGTTATACTTCGAACCTCACCACTCACCTTTTTCAGCTCTGATATGTCCTTCTTCAACTCACTGAAACCGTTGTCCTCATATATATTCTGAACATACTCCTTAAGACCTGTAAATCCCTCGGAATGCAAGTTTTTATCCTTCAGGCAGGAATATAACGAATCTACGCATTCTATGTAATCGTCTATCTCATCAAGTCTGTGCATAAGATCCCATATACCTGAATTCTCATCATAATCGCGTTTAAAGCTGCCGTAATCCTTGAGAAAGCTTATCTTCCCAAGAATCTCCATCATGTCGTCTCTGAGTTTTTTATTTCCAATTATGTCGTCAAACACACCACCTCTGTACTTTGTAACAGATGGATCTGCATATATCCGTGACATAACTCCCATTATATAATTCTGTTCAGACTCATTTGCCGACAGTTGTCTGCATATCATATCAAGCCCAAGGTCATGCATGACCACAGGGCTCAGTACCCTAAATGAATACTCACCATCCGGTACCAGAAGACTGTATTTTCCTGTTGTATTTTTCCCCATATCTACACCTTTCAAGTAATGCCTAAAGCCTGTCAATCCAGCTCATACCATATATCTTCCGCCAAGCTCAATTCTAATTTCTGCCTATCACCTTCATATACGCTGAAACCATCTCCACGACACCGTCCACGCCGAGCTTCGCCTCATCAAGGCACAGGTCATAATGTCCTGAATATCCCCAGTTCTCTCCTGAGTAATAGTCATGATAGCTTCTTCGCTTGGCATCAGTCTCCTCCACAATACTCTTTGCCTTTGATTCTGATATGCCATGCTTGTCCATTATCCTCTTTATTCTGCTGTCTTTATCTCCGCACAGGAATATTCTCACTGCATCGTTCCTGTTCTTGAATGCAAAGTCCGAGGCTCTTCCCACTACAACGCCATCCTGTCCGTCAAGCAATCTCTCAAGTACCTCCTCCGGGGTCTTTCTTCTCTTCACGACAAAGTCATCTGACACCGACTGCATCATAGAATCTATAGCCTTCTCTCCAAAGAAAAACGGATATTTGTCATACACACCCTTCTCCTTTGCCAGCCTTATTATCTCTTTCTTTGTGTAACAGGCTATACCATATTTTGAGGCAAGTCTTGCCGCCACCTCATCGCCGTCACATCCACACTCTCTGCCTATTGTAATTATCATTCTGTGCGCCTCCACTCGTCATTCTTATATAATAGAAATGTCTCATCTCTATAACTCATCAAACAATACACCCCCATTATATTACAATATAGCTGCAGCTGCATCCTATAACTTGCAATATCTACCTCTTTAGAATCCCCGTTCCATACATACGAAATGCTTATCAAAAAGATCACACTCTCCAACCGTTTCAAAACCAATCTTGGCGTATGTCGAAAGCGCCACCACATGTCCTTCTCTGACAAGTATATGAACGCCCTTCATGCCTCTGCTTTTCAGGACATCACAGGCATAGTTCATCATAGTCTTCGCAATTCCCTGTCCCTGCATATCCTTCCTGACGCACAGCCTTGAAAGTTCTCCCGATGGAGCCAGATCTGCTCTCCAGCACGTAAGTGCCTCAACAGCATCGTCGTGATCTATGGATATTGTGGCCACAATCTCTTCTTTGTCATTCTTCATAACAAACAGATCCTCATTCTTCAGGTCAAATGCTATGGTATTCTCGTCAGGATAATTCTCGCTCCACTCACACGGTCCGCCTATCATGGCGTGATAGAGCGAGAGCAGTTCTTCTTTGTCTTTTGGTGTTGCATTTATTATCTTCATATGTCTGATCCTCTTTCTAAAAATGATTACAACAAATCAAGCAGTTCTTTATTGTATATACTATCATCCAGTTCTGGTTCATTCCAATCTGACGCACACATCTCTGAGAATCTTAGAACTGCATTAGCTATCTTAAAATCATCCTCATCTGTACTAAGCAATAGTTTTAACATCGTATATATTTTATTACAAACATCAATATTAATTGCTTTCATACAACTATCCGGTATACCTCTAAAATAGTCTTCCCCTTCGCATTCCCCCGCATGTACATCCTCTATCTTTCCATTTCTGTATACAGCCACACTTAATGCTTTTGCCAACCTTTTCAACACAATATCTCGTATAATTCCTTTTCTTTCAATAAATTTTATTTCTTCATCCGTTTTTAATTTCTTAATCTCGTTTACTACTTCTTTTTCATACAAACTGTATATAGTTTCAAATACCATTATCTTCATACCTCATTATTGTCAATCTATTGTTAATCATAAAGTAATCTATCACTTTCTTTTTAAACGTATCGATTTCGGTCCCTTTAAGATGAATAATATTTTTCTCACTCCACTATTCCCTCACCGTATCCTGTGAAAAAATACTCCTTAAGCAGAGTTATTATCACCTTCTGGCTCTCCCTGCTATGTGTGATTGCATAGTATCTTCTGCCAAACTTCGCTTTCCGCTCTTCCTCACGGATTCCAATCTCCGCCCCTTTTGAGGTAACCCGCTTCGTCTTGCTGCCATCATCCATGTCCAGTTCTTCAATGTAGCCATTTTGCTGTAGCAGACCATTGATAAATGCCGCTGTCAGCTTTTTCATGCCTGTGATTCCCTGTTTCTGATTCAGTTCATTTATACGATTCGCCAGCTCAGAAACAATACATTCATCGACGATCTCCACATCATCAAGCATGTTCGGATCAATATAGAACTCTTTCTTCCTGACTGTTTTCTCTTTTCTGCGCTGCTTTTCCGATTCCACACCTTGTGTCCCTAAGTCACCAGGATTGTCAGAATCCAAAGCTTCCGCTTTCATGCTCTCCACATATTCCGTATGTGCAAGGCAGAATTCGTCTATAATCTCTGCAAATGTCTCTCCATAACTCTCCGTCTTCTGCACTCCCATACCATATACGTTCTTCATATCCTCACTGTTTCTCGGCAACTTAATGCACATATCCTTGAGAGTCTTATCCGAACAAATGATAAATGGCGGCACATTCTGCTTCCTTGCGAGCTCCAGGCGTCCAGCCCGGAGAAGTTCAAACAGTTCCATTCCCTCATCTGTCAGATCAGCCATCACCGCCATCTTTTTCACAGCACGTTTGTCTGTTATGTATGACTGCTCAGTCTCTTCCTCCGTCACAACACAATTACTGCATTTGTCACATGTGCAAGGGCTTTCATCTCCAAAATACCTCAGTATATACTGTCTCAGGCACTGATCCGTTTCACAATAACGTATCATTTGATTCAGCTTCCGCTGGTCATTTGCCCGCAGTTCATCATCGTCTATGCCTGCATTTGCAGAACTGACCTTATGTTCCAGCAAACGCTTGTTTATCATGATATCCTGCTTTGAGAAGAACAGTACGCACTCCGCTTCCTCACCATCACGTCCGGCTCTTCCAGCCTCCTGATAGTAATACTCAAGGCTCTGCGGCATATTATAATGAAGCACATACCTCACATTTGACTTATCAATACCCATGCCAAATGCATTTGTCGCCACCATCACACTGAGCCTGTCATATGTAAAATCCTCCTGACTCCTCTTGCGCTCCTCCATCGATAATCCGGCATGATACCGACCGGCAGATATTCCATGTGCCACCAACAATTCGTGTACCTTCTCCACATTCTTCTTGGTAGCACAATATATGATCCCGCTCTCTCCCTCATGTCTCTTGACATAGTTCAATACACTGTTGTCCGTCTCACGTCCGCCTTTCCTGTTCACAACCTTGAAGAACAGATTCGGTCTGTCAAATCCTGTGACAATCGTGACAGGAGATTCAAGTCTAAGATTCTGGACGATATCCCGCCTTACTATATCTGTTGCTGTAGCGGTAAACGCACTCACAACAGGGCGCACTGGCAGCTTATCTATAAAATCCGCTATTTCCAGATAGCTTGGTCTGAAATCCTGTCCCCACTGGGATATGCAATGAGCCTCATCAACTGTCACCATTGCAAGACTTGCCTTGCCGGCAAAATCCAGAAACTGCGCAGTGCCAAGTCTCTCCGGGGTAACATACATGAGTGTATATCTGCCCTGTCCGGCATATTCCAAAGCTTTTCTGATCTGTCCTTCTGTCAATGTACTATTGATATACGCAGCGTGAACTCCCGCCTGGTTCAGTGCCTTAACCTGATCCACCATGAGTGATATGAGCGGTGAGATAACTATTGTCACTCCCCTACCGGCAGCTCCCATCAACAAAGCCGGCAACTGATAACAAAGCGACTTACCGGCTCCGGTTGGCATAATTCCAAGCACATCCCTTCCTGCAAGTATTCCATCTATAAGCTCCTGCTGTCCTGATCTCAGACTGTCATATCCAAAATAGTGTTTTAATGTCTCCTGTAAATCCAATCTATGTCCTTTCCGCAATATAACTGTTGACTTTTCCTGTAGCATGTTTTATTCTTATTCCATTAAGAAATGGGTTTTCTACTGAGTAATGTCATCTGACTGGAAAAGGCTACCCGTTTCTTTTTTTATATTCATAATATCGTATAAATATTTTTTTCCATCCTCGCTATGCCTTATAATCATTGCCACATGATAAACATTATATCTTATTACTTCTCTACGCTCACTGTACACAGGCAAAGCAAAGCGGGATTCATACCTATACCAACCATATTTTGCATCTTTTTCGTGCTTTTTCTTCGAATTTTCTGTATGCCGTTTTTCTGTTGCAATTTCAATAAGCTCTGGTATTCCCTGGGCGGCATTCGCTTTTGCCTTAGCATTTGCACCTTTCAATACTCTGGTATATTCTGAATGTGCATACTCATCCGGCAAATCAGCCCCTATATAAATCTCATCTTCCGTATCTGAAATCCAATAAAATTCTCCAACAAATCTTTTTAAATATGCTTCCACATCGTTCCACTTTATTGATTGCTTACCCATAAAAATAATATCATTGATAAACACAATATTATTCCCATCCACATCCTGTATAACGGCAACATTTCTCTGTGGTGTCCCGGTCGCTTTTCTCTCTGTCTTGTCAATAAGCTCCATATATCTGAGCATATGCTTTCTCACATAATTATCCGATCTGCGATAACACTCAATGAGATATTTCTCATCAGCACTATAATCGACGCTGCTGTTCTCAGCCCCGTCTTCTCCAAGAAACTCTGCCAATGACATGTCAAGTGCCTTACAGATAACAACCAGCTTGTCCGCCTGTGGATTGATCTTCTTCTTTTTCCAGTCATTTATCGTGCTGGTTGAAATCCCCGTTCGCCTCGAAAGCTCTGACTGGCTCATACTCAGTTCGTCAAGCCTTGCAAATATCTTCTCATATACCTTCAAAATATGTCCCCCTGCTTCTTCCGACTTTTCGGACATTGTATCATATATTCACCCTTGCTGCAATATCTAAGGTTTGATTTTCACTATCTCTGTGATATACTGATCTCAGTAAAAGAGTGATTGTACAAAGGCGCACAAGCTCCCCACGGGGCAGTGCGCCTTTTTTATGTCTTTTAGGAATTACAAATATGTATGTAGCAAATGAAAGGGATTACAGATATGAAACTTGAAAATTATGAAGTACATCTGCCTAGCTACTCGATAGGCAGCACTATCTACAGCAAGATCGGACCTGTATGTGAATCTTACGGTCGCACCGTGCTGGTAATCGGCGGGGAAAAAGCTCTAGCTGCCGCCTACCAAAAGATAGCTGCGGCTGTCGCCAAGACAAAACTTACTATAATTGGAAAGGAACTGTTCGGAGCAGACTGTACCTACGACAATGTGGAGCGTCTTCGCGCACTCCCTGTCTATCAGCAGGCCGACATGGTATTTGGAGTCGGTGGCGGCAAGGCACTGGACACAGTCAAATGCCTGTGCATAACTGACGACAAACCCGTATTTACATTTCCAACCATCGCATCCAACTGCTCTGCCTGTACATCGGTATCCATCATGTACAATCCGGATGGCACATTTTTGAAGCCGCACTTCTTTATAAGACCGGCCATGCATGCGTTCATAGACACCGAGATAATCGCCAAGGCGCCAAGCTGCTATATGTGGGCCGGCATAGGTGACACCTATGCGAAATACTACGAATCGACCATATCCTCCAGGGATGAACGCCTGGAACATTTCACATCGATTGGAGTTGCCGTAAGCCGTATGTGCCGGGATCCACTGCTGTCCTACGGGCCCAAAGCATTTGCCGATCATCAGAAAGGGCTGTGCACGTATGACGTTGAACAGGTCATCCTCTCCATAGTGGTGACCACCGGCATTGCCTCTATCTTCCTCACAAAGGACTGCACCCCGGACTACAACAGCGGTCTGGCCCACGCCATATTCTATGCGCTGACCAATTACCCTGTCATAGAGAAAAATCATCTTCACGGTGAAGTTGTAGGATTTGGCGTCCTGATCGCACTTATTGTTGATGGACAAATGGATGAATTCGAGAAAGTATACGAGCTCAACAAAGCCATACATCTCCCGGTATGCCTGAATGACATAGAGATCACGGAAGAAGAGTGGGAAGAAACCATGAATCGCATACCGGATATGTCCGATGTGGCACATTATCCATACAAGGTGACAAGAGATATGCTGGTCAAGGCTATGAACGAACTTGATATGAGGAACAAAGAATAAGCTGATATTCAATGACAGGAGAATCACATAATGGAGAAATCAACGCAGTCGAAAAGTAAATATTCCATAATATTAGGAGTTGCCTTTGTGTGGTTCACCACCCACTTTGGCGGCGGCTTCGCATCAGGCGCCCAGATATACAGCTACTATGTACGCTATGGAGTCTGGTGTCTCATCACGCCAGCCATCGCCATGATCTACAATGCGGTATTCTTCGCATACTGCCTGTATTTTGCAAGAAAACACGAAGTCTATGACTACCGTTCATACAACAATGCCCTCTATGGCAGATTTGCCCCTGTATTCTCAAATCTCTTCGAAGTGCTGTACATCTGTGTCATGTGTGTCGCGCCTGCAGTGGCATTTGCTACAGGCGGCGCGACCTTGAGCACTCTGACAGGTCTGCCATATCTTGTCTGTACACTCGTCATAGGCGTATTTATATTCATAGTTGCCATATTCGGAACTGACCTGGTGCGCAGAGTTGCATCCGTTTTATCCATATGCATCATCGTCGGACTGCTCATCGTGTACATTCCGAATATCATCGCGAGCTCACATGAGATCAGCCAGACCGCATCGACCATGAACTCCGACGCATTTCCTCTTGGCAAGGCACTTTACTCCGCATTCCTGTACGGGACTTTCCAGCTTGCAAATGTAGCTGTATTCGTGCAGCATGCCAGATCATTTGACAAACCGAAGGACGCGGTAAAAAGCATGGGAATAGGATGCGTGATAAATATAATCATGATGACCGTTGTCGTTCTTGGAATAATGACTGTGGCATCAAATCCTGACATGGCAAAACAGAGTGTGCCTACTCTGTTCATGGTTCAAAGCGGCGTGGGCAGTCGATTCCTGACACCGCTCATCTCCGTTCTTATAATACTAGGTGCCGTGTCCACCGCGGTGAATATGGTAGCCGCAATGGTCGCAAGAATTTGCAGCCAAAAATCCGTTAAACCTGCCAACAGTCCTGCTGCAGGCTCAGCCCGAATAACCCGCAAAGAGATCATAGCTGCGCTGATCTGCTGCCTTGCCGACTTCGGAATTGCACAGTTCGGTCTACTGACTCTCATCCAGAAGGCTTACAGTTTCCTAGCCTATCTGGCAATTCCTGTTATTCTGATTCCTTATGTAGTCAGGATGATATGGGAAAGGACTAAGAGATAGCCTCCAGAAAAAGCATTGCCTCAATCGCCGGTGTCTTTGATGCATATTCGACTTTCTCTATGCCATTGGTAAGCAACAGCCGTTCCCAAAGCTTAGGATAATTGGAGAAATCAAATGTGTTGTCATCCAGTATCACGTATTCATCTATCTCAGGATGTTCCGCCAGATAGCTCTGGATACCCTCACCTCTGCCAACCCAGACATCGGTTGTCTTTCCAGACAGGCTTAGTCCAAATTTGCCCAGCATAGATACAAGATATGAGAAGTCGTCCCCGTCTTCTCTCATAAGCTTCCAATCCGAAGTCAGAACGATCTCCGCCTTGCCAAACTGTTTTAACGCCTTTTTCAGCAGCCTCACTCTGGACTCGTCTATCCCTGTTCTCCCACTGGGCGCCCCCGCAACTGTCGTCCGGGTATTCAATACACCATCTATGTCCAGAAACAATGCAAAACTCATATGGCTTCTCCTTTCTTGTGAATGCCAGCACATATATAATGCGCTGGCATTTACCATTTATAAATCTCTCTTATCAAGATCAACTTATATCATATACACTTCTAAGTCTCAGTTTATCCGCACTTCCACTTATAACCTTTACAGTCTTTGAATCTGCATTCAGGTCAAAATAGTTATCCGACAGGATAAGATCCTCATTCTGGTTCAGGATCTCCACACTCTTCGCATAAGCATCCGCACTGACTGTGATATAGTCGCCATCCACTGTCGCCTGCAAATGAGGCTCCTCGTAGCAGAAATACTTCGGATATGAAAATATGACAGTCCCCTCTGATATTACCTGTCCTTTCATACTTGCCTGATAGCTCACATACTGGTGGTAAATGTCGATACCAGGAAGTTCAACCTTGTCAAGCCATACGCTCGTCAGCGCTGGCGCAGTGATCTCCTCCTCGTGGGATTCAAGAACACGAACTGACGCATCCCTCAACTGCCAGGACACAAGTATTTTCTCTGTGTTCATGGTTTCATTTGCCACGCAGAGGCGTATGGACTTCGGGAATTCAAACGGAAGTCTCACCAGCTCCTGTCCACTTCCAAGCATGCCCTCCTCTTCACAGGAGATCATGATCGGAGCAAAGAAACGTCTTGCATAGTAGTGAAGTGCCTTTAAGCGCTGGCAGTAATCCACACTGGACCAGGATGCAACCGGCCAGCAGTCGTTGAACTGCCAGTACACCGCTCCCATGCACCTGTCATCATTTCTATTTCTTCGAAAATGCTCGACGCCATACCTGATGGCATCCGCCTGCAGAAGCTGCGATGCGTAGATAACCATCTCGAAATCAGATGGATATCTATATGTCTGTTGCATATAATTCATTATCTTTCCATTTGCCGAGCCATTTCTCTGATGCCGCTCCATAATGTATGAAAAGATATTCATATCACGCTCATCATCCGTAAATGTCTCAACAGTCTTCTTTGAAGGAAATGACTGGAAACCGAATTCGGAAAGATATCTGAAGTAAAACTTTCTGTACTCAGAAAATGGCTTATCACCATGCCACACAGCCCAATAATGCACATCACCGCGGTTCTCGTCTCTCGGATCATCAAATGAACCACCTGAGGACGGGCTCGCTGGCCAGTAGAATACCTGTGGAGCATACTGCTTCATGATCTTAGGGAGAATTCGCTCGTACATAATAATATAGTCCCGCACCTCGCTGTCCTTGCTCACCCATTTTCTCTCCTTAACAAACTGCTCCATCTCATTATTGCCACACATAAGCCCGAGTGACGCATGATGGCGGATCCTCTTTAAGTTGTCAATAAATTCCGCGGTGATATTTGCCTCAAATTCTGGTGTGAGATCGTAGACAGCACACGCAAACATGAAATCCTGCCACACCACAAGTCCCATCTCATCACACATATCATAGAACCAATCGTCAGGATAATATCCACCGCCCCACACTCTTATAGAATTGAAGTTCGCAAATACCGCCTTCTCAAGCAGAGTCCTTGTAGTCTCAGGTGTCACACGTCCAAGAAGATGATCCTCCGGAATGTAATCGGCACCCATGGCAAATATATTTACGTCGTTTACGCAGGTGGCAAAGCTCTCACCCCATTTGTCCTTTGTGCGGTCCATGGTTATTGTCCGCAGGCCGATCTTTCTCGTCCAGTTGTCAACCACCGTACCATCATCTTTCACAAGGTCAACGGAAACAGTGTAAAGGTTCTGCTCACCATACCCACGAGGCCACCAGAGCTGTGGGTTGTCTATATGTATATTCTTCGTGATATCTTCATTTAATATTCTATTTATAATTTCGTTTCCAACCGGATCTACTACTCTAACGTTTGCACTCAGCTGTCCCGTCTCTGATCCAGAACCAATATACTTCCGGGCAAATTCTATCTCCGGCTTTATATCAAGTTCCACTGAGTCCTGATCATGATGCTGCAGGATTTCAACAGAATCTATCCGTGCGGTATCAATTCCAAGCAAGCTGACCGGCCGCCATATTCCTGCATCTGGAAGATGTGCGCCCCAGTCCCAGCCAAACATGCAGTGAGCTTTTCTGATATGTACAAATCCGTTCATGGCATCCTCGGTTCCCCGTGTTGGTGCCTTCGCAAATGCATCTGCGATGAACTTTGTCGGCGAATAAAAATATACACTTAATATATTATCCGTCTGCTTTAGGGTATCCTTTACCGAATACTCCCATGTCCTGTGCATATTGTCGGCGTGTCCAAGCTTCACACCATTGAGCGTGATATCCGCAATGGTGTCCAGCCCTTCAAATCGAAGGATAACTTCATCCGATTCCAGCAGCTCATCATCACACGAAAAGCTGGTGCGGTACTCATAATCGTAATCCATCAGCTTCAGTGATTCTATCTCATTGTCCTTCCAGAACGGATCTTCCATCTTGCCCGCCTGCAGCAGATCCCCATACACCGATCCCGGCACTGTCGCCGTGATCCAATCGTCATCACCTACGCGATGCATTTCCCAACTGTTGTTTACATCAATTTTTTTCATTTTTTCTCCACGGGGACGTTCCTACTACAGCATCATCTCTGTCCACTCTTTCTCTTTAAATCCAGTCAGCACGAAACCTTCAGCAACGACAAGCGGTCTCTTCACCAACATGCCATTTGTCGCAAGAAGCTGCAACTGCTCATCCTCGCTCATGTCCGGAAGCTTGTCCTTCAGTTTCATCTCCTTATACAGCATGCCGCTCGTATTGAAGAATCTCTTGAGCGGAAGTCCACTCTTCTCATACCATTTCTTAAGCTCCTCATATGTAGGATTATCATCCACAATGTGACGCTCCGTGTATTCTATCCTATTCTCGTCAAGCCATTTCTTTGCCTTCTGGCAGGTTGAACACTTTGGGTAACATATAAATTCCATCGTCTTTTCTCCTTTTCTATTTGGCTTATTGCTACAAGCCTCAATTTCATCACATCAAGTTGCTTAATGATTTTCTCTCCAATATTTCTGACAAATGTCGCACATCCCCATATCATTTACTCTGAGTGGCGAAAAATACTTCTTTATGTTTCTTGAAAATACAGTGTTATATTCTCCATTGCCATCTCTTGAAGTAATCTTGTCTGGCATATCCGGGTTATAGCCCATGGAGCCACAGCAAATACAAGTGTTCATCCATTTTGCCATCTTGGGGTATTGTTTCAGGTAGTTTAGGACTTCGGTTTTTCTGTCCATGGAGTCTCCTTATCTTCTTTATCCTTTTTAGGCAATGCTGGATGCTGCATTGGCTATATTACAGCCTCATTTTCTTTATGCTCATTTACAGAAAGATTTTCCATCAAATCTTCACCAATTTTATAGACGGATAACTTATCGATTGCCATTTGAACCTGAAACTCATTTAGTTCGATCTCAACATCGTGAATGTTTCCGCTTTGGGGCAGTCTGACATGAATAACTGCAAAATGCTGATACTCCTCAGTATTATAAATTCCATCCTCATACTTCTTAAGACGTACTATTTTTCTTGATATTCCTTCCACCAGCCGATAATCTATTGCATATATTTTTTTCTCCGTGAATCCATGTAAATGTGTAGTTCCAAATGCTAATGCATTTGTTTTATAGAAAAGCATCTGACTTTTTAAATATGACGCTTCAAGTCCCTCATAATCAATATCGCCCTTCAGCCACTTCCGTACCGGCATTCCTATATACAGTGAAAACTCTAGCCAAAACAAGAATCCGAATAGGCAAAATCCTATGATAGCCATATAATAACGCCCTAAAGGAATAAGACACAAGGTACAAAACATTAGGAACAATGGCAATATCATTTTGACAAGATATTCCCGTCTTTGAAATCTTTTTAATAAATCCAGTTTCATGCTTTGATATTTAGGTTTCTCAAATGTGTGCTCATTGAGATAGGCTACATATTTCTCATGCCACTCAGGGCTTTCAAAATAACTGCCATTCATATATTGTGCTTTCATCTCACGAGCTTTCGTATCTGCTTTACTTTCCTTGCAATACGCATAGAGCAAATATGCAATGAGCATCGGACAAACAATGCATGCCGCACATTTTCCAACCATATCTCCTATGACAAAAAACAGAAATAGTCCCATAAGGACTGTAAAAACAATATACACAACCAATGCTTTCCTGGTCATAGCGAATGGAAATTTGTCTTTTTTCCTCATATAATTCTATTTTCTCCAACTTCGAACTCATTTCACAACAATGGGTACAACTATTTGCGTACACATTATCCGTCAGAACCACCTAAATACCGCATAAACTCAAGGTTTCTTGCTTAGCAAGCAGACGGTCTTCACATGAAAAGACAGCACTCTATGAATTACCGATTTGTGTCTGGAAGTTACTCATCCGAACCCATCCACATCATCACTGGTTTCATGCTACTTCTTCGCATTCTCTTCCAATTCCAACATGTACTTATCAAAATCAGACATGAACAGCCTATCCTGAATAACACGATATTTTTCAAATTCAGTTTCAGCTTTTGCCTTGGCAATCTCAGCAGTGATTTTGCCTGCATCCTGAAGAACATCTCTGTCGTCGGCCATCAAGAATAAATCCAAACGCTTTGCCCAATCCTCCATCGTCATTGGAATATGACGTTCCGCCCGATCCTCTGCCAAATCCAGATAAGCAGATACAATACGCTCTAATGAACGCATTTCCTTCTCTGAAAGATAATTCTTCGCAACACTCACATCACTTTTTACAATCTTGCCTTCCGGCGCTGCTGCCCAAGTAGTTAATCCCATGTGTGGCTTATCTGCATCAGCCCGCTCATAAATCAACTCTGCTGCTGTATGTCCGTGAACTGCATAATGCATCTTGTTTTGAACCTTTGCAAAGAACTGCTTTGTTGTTTTTGCTGTTCGGTCATAATCAAGAGCTGTAGCATAGATGTCCGTTATTTTCTGATAAAATCTCCGCTCAGAGAGACGGATCTCACGAATCTGCTCAAGCAGGCGGTCAAAGTATTCTACTGTAAGCACAGAGCCACCATTTTTCAGGCGTTCGTCATCCATGACCCAGCCTTTAATAGTGTAGTCTTTCACGATACCATTGGCCCACTTGCGGAACTGCACCGCTCGCTCATTATTAACCTTGAATCCGACCGCAATAATCATTTGAAGATTATAATGCTTTGTATCACGAGTCACCTGACGGGAACCTTCCGTTTGAACTATCCGGAAATTCCGGATAGTTGAATCTTCCTCAAGCTCTGAGTCGGAATAAATCTTCTTAATATGCTCATTGATCGTACGAACATCCACATCATACAATGTGCCATCATCTTCTGTGTCAGTCATATATTCTCATCCTCATAGCGCATCTCGATGCTGTCTCGCTGGTCGCCAACAGAGGCAACATAGATCAGGTACTCCGCTGCACTGGAACGGATGGTAATTTTGTCTTTTTTCTTTTTCAAATAGGAGGCCTCCTTTAACGTCCCAAAATCATTATTCTGCCTGTGCATCAAAGGATTGTTTCACGATTTCCATGATTTGATCTAATTCATCCTGATGCTCCATAAATAATTCTACATCGCCATTTCCCCAACGTCCTAAGCCAGTAATATCTTTGCAAATACTATTAGGGTCATTAATCTCTGAAAACTTCATATTAATCGAGATACGCAATCTTTGTTTCTGAAAAACAATATCAACAAAATTAGTATCCAGTTTATAGGCAACATACAACTTTTTATATTCCTTCTTAACCGCAGGGGATAAGTTCATAATGCGCTTATCTAAAGACTCGAATAGTATTCTTGTAAAAGCATTCACATCATATGTTTCCAAGGAATATTTCTGCACTGTTTTATCTTCTACTTGATATGGCGCAAGTTCTGCAACTGTTAAAGTTGGATATGACCAAATAGATTCTGCTTTCTTTGCTAATTCGTTTGCCCTCTCTTGGATATGTTTTTCATTCCACTTATTTTGTAAAACCACATATTTATTAAGCCTAAGTGCACTTTCTTTGAATCCACCCGGTATATCCATCTTTTCCAAGAAAGGCCTGTCACTCATTTCAGAATTATATGCAGTCAAAGTAAGATTGCCAATTGTATGTAAATACTTTTTCTGAACCTCTTGCCACTCAGTACCAAGATCAGCTTGCCACTCTAAAGAAAGATTTTTGTTCTGCGGCATAATATGCTCAATGGTGTAATTCTCTATTATAATTGGAGCTTTGTTTTCAAAGTTTTCCAAACGACTGAGAATATAATTTCTAGCACGCATATTATAAATATCACGGCTTACAAATGCACCTTCAAACTTATCGTCATCTGGGAATTCTTTATATGTATCCTGCATCACGAAAAATGCCTTAATAGAATTCAGATAATCATCTGGTCTAATATAATTCTTCAATGTTGCAAAGGTTTTGTTCATTGAGTTGGTCGGGATCTCACAAATTGCACGTCTCAGAACATAGCTAATACAAAGCTTCAAAATTTTCTTCAGTTCATCTGATGTAATTAGTCCTTCTACGCAGTCATGATGAATTTTCAGCAAGAACGGGTAAGATACTTCCATTCTTAAATCGATAATGTCCTCATATAACTTCTTTAAATCCGTGTCAGTATTTCGCTTGAATACAATATTTGTATAATATTTTGCATATTCAAGCAAATCTTGACATAATTCTCTGATAATTCCAAATTCACAATTCAAATGATACAATTTAAATTCTTCATATACACGTCCTTGCTTTGGAATACGAGAAAGTTTCATGGTCAAGTAATGGCGGAAGAAAGCATCCATTACCGTTCCTTGCGTTTCATAGATAAACAGCTGTTCCATAGGCCGCCAAAGATGTTCATATACATAAGTTTGTTCAGATGGCTCTAATCCCATCAAAACATAGTTACGAATCAAATCAGATTCAGAAAGTTCCTTACCAGTAGAATTCAAACTTTCAAAAATTGCCTGTGCATCGTCAACAGCACGATCTAATGTGATATTAACAATTTGTAATTTTCCAATTGACTCATATACCTCTGCAGGCTGAATTTCTTTATCAGCGAGTTTTCCAGCAAAAAAATTGTAATTTTCAATCAGTCTTGATCTAGTGCCTTCTGCAATTGGCTTTTCCTCAACAAGGCTTATAAGAATATCTCTATCTGTTTCAGTCAGCAGTAACTTATATCGTTCATCACCACTTTCATACTCGTTTTTTAGAAGCATATTATCTATACGACGAGCATTGATTGTTGTGTCATTCGGATTCTTTATTGCATAATCGCGCAAAGCCAGAAGAAGCAGTGTTAAGGTAGTCATTCGCTGTTGGCCGTCAATAATCATATATTTCTGAACACCTGTTGGCATTGCCTGTTCAGCAATATTAACAATAGAACCTACAAAATGGCCCACTTTACCTTTTCTCTGCATCTCTACAATATCGTTCCAAAGTCGTTTACACTGATCTATATCCCAGCTGTAGAATCTCTGATAAACCGGAATCAAGAATTGCTTATTTCCGTTCAATATCTCATAAATATTGCCTTTACGTGCATCCATATCGCACCTCCATTACTTCTTTTCTCCATAAGAAACCGTATTCTCTGCCACCTTGCTTAGTTCTATTTCAGATACATATTTATAGAGTTTTTCCTCTTTTCGTGGTTCCACATTATCCGTCCAAAGCTCACACTGACTAATTACTGTGCTTATTGCAAAATCATAGTCTTCCGGCGGATACTTATATTTCTTAAGGAGTCGCTTAACCATCTTACGCATCTGCGCTCTAGCAGTTTCTTTCTTCTGCCAATCGATAGTGCGATTCTTACGAAGCATTTCTGTAAGTTCTCTTGTCAAAGCAATCAATTCATTATTCTTATAAAAATCCTTGATATGCTCCGGTTTTGTAAGGGCATCATAAAATGCCAGCTCTTCTTGTGAAAGTCCAAGTTCCTGACCATTCTTATAGAGATTTGCAATCTCTTCTGCAGTTTTCAGAAGTTCTTTAATAACCTCTTCATTGGTGATTAGTCCGTTATAATAAGAGTTCATCAGTTGTGCTATCTTCTCCGAGAATTTTTGTGACTGTACCACATTTGTTCTCTTGTAGAGAGCCACTTGCTCAGCCATAAGTTTTTTCAAAATCTCAACAGCTATATTTTTTTCCTTCATTCTGGAGATTTCATCCAAGACTGCCGGATCAAACAAGCTGAAATTTTCACCGCCACTCTTGCTGCTGTCAAATAAGCTGATGACACCTTCGCTCTGTACTGCCGCTTTCAAAAGTTCATTGATTTGATCATTAATCTCAGTAAGCGACAAACTTTTTCCACCAGTTCCACCATACGTAATCTTAATAACAGTAGAACGCAAAGCCTCCATATAAGCCGCTTCATGGCGTTCCTGCTCTGTTGTCATACTGGAACAAAGCGAGTGTGATTGTTTCAAAAGCATGGCTTCCTTCAAGAACAAATCTTTTCTTTCTGGTACACTTGCATCGAGAATAAAGTTTACGCCACCCGAAATGAGCTTAGCCATTGTAAGTGGGGAGCCACCTACAAATCCGCTGAAATCAAAGCCATGCAATAAATCTTTGCAAACTTGTAGCTTTTCCTGAAATTTCGGATATGCCATCTTTGCAATGTTCATATCACCGTATTTAGACTGATCGCGTTTCGTATATTCCTTCATTGCAGCCTTTAAAGCTGATGCAATTCCAACATAGTCTACAATCAATCCGCCCTCTTTATCCTTGAATACACGGTTAACACGGGCAATAGCCTGCATCAAGTTATAACCATGCATCGGCTTATACACATACATGGTAGCCAAAGAAGGTACATCAAAACCGGTGAGCCACATATCAACTACAATGGCAATCTTCATCGGGTCATTGTTATCTTTAAACTTCCTTGCAAGCTCTTCTTTGTGCGATTTTGTTCCGATGATTTCTTTCCAATCTTCCGGATCGTTGTTGCCGCCAGTCATAACTACACCGACTTTATTCGTCCATTCAGGTCTAATTTTCAAGATTCGGCGATAGATTTTCATTGCAATCGGACGAGAATACGCCACAATCATGGCTTTACCCGTCAGAAGATTTGCTCTATATTTTTCGTAATGTTCAACAATATCATCACAAAGAGATTCTATTGTTGAATCAGCTCCCAGTACACTTTCCATCTGACCAAGCATTTTTTTACTCTTCTCGATTGTTTGTGCATCGGACTGCTGCTCTAAGACATCATAAGTAGAATCAATTAACGCCAATGTGTTCTCATCCAACTTCAAATGAACAACTCGGCTTTCATAATAAACCGGACGAGTAGCACCGTCTTCCACGGCCTGTGTCATATCATAAACATCGATATAATCACCAAAAACTTCACGAGTGTTTCTATCTTTGGCTGAAATCGGTGTACCGGTAAATCCGATAAATGTAGCATTCGGCAATGCGTCATGGATAATACGAGCATTACCAATTACAGTATGCGCTTCCTTTTCACCGTTTTCATTCTCTGACATAACGATTTTTTCATCAAAGCCATACTGACCACGATGCGCTTCATCAGCCATAACAATAATGTTTCTGCGTTCTGACAAAGCTTTCTCTCCACGTTCAAACTTAAACATCGTGGTAAATATAATTCCATTCGCACTTCTGCCATCAAGAAGTGACTTCAAATGTTCCTTGCTCTCTGCCTGCACCGGTGTCTGACGCAAAAAATCTGCACACTGCGAAAACTGCGCATAGAGCTGATCATCCAAATCAATACGATCTGTCATAACCACAATCGTAGGGCTGTCTAATGCATCTTGCAATAAATGTGCATAGAATACCATCGACAATGACTTACCAGAGCCCTGCGTATGCCAGAATACACCACCTTTACCATCGGTCTTCGTTGCCACCTTTGCTTTCTCTATCGCTTTGCGAACAGCAAAATACTGATGATATCCGGCTAACACTTTGAAACGACTATTGCTAACGCCTGAGAAAAGAATAAAATTTTTCAAAATATCCAACAGACGTTCCTTTTGGAACATACCTTCATAGAAGGTTTCAAAGGAAGCATACGCAGTATCTTCGTAATTACCGTCTTTGGTTTTCCATTCCATAAAACGATCTAATCCAGAGGTAATAGTTCCGGCCTTATTCGTAGACAAATCGCTAATTACACAGATTGCATTGTAATAAAAGATAGATGGAATATCTTGCATGTAGTTGCGGATTTGATGGTAGGCATTCTCAGCTCCTACCTCGTCCTTAGCCGGGCTCTTCAATTCCATCAAAACAAGAGGCAATCCATTAATAAATAAAATAATATCTGGACGACGGTTATTTCCGTTTTCTAAAAACGTAAACTGATTTACCACATAGAAAGAGTTGTTCTTTACGTTGGCGTAATCAATCAAACGTACAATCGATGATTGCTCTTCGCCCTTTACAAAGAACTTAACCGTAATGCCATTTTGCAGATAATCCATGAAAATGATATTCTTCTGTAACAGACTTCCAGTATCAAAATTCTTCAATTTGGCTAGTGCCTCATCTATAGCTTCTACAGGCAGACCACGGTTGATACGCACCAAGCTATCTCTCAGAATAGAGTCCAGAAGCGGACTGGTATAATCTCTATCAAAATCCGGAGCGTAGAGGTGGTCATAGCCCATATTTTCAAACAATTCAATGATTGCTTGTTCGTATGTACCTTCTGTAAATAAACTCGGCATATTCAACCTCCTGTAATTTGTAGATCACATTACTATCTTAAAAGTTTAAATGTTATAAAATATGTAGGAAAATCATATCCGTCACGAGAAAGAACTGTCTTTGCCACTCTCGTCGAAGCATTTGGATAAGATAGATTTTGCATTTTTCTTTTGACATCCAGCGAAAATTTATGAGTCTCCAAAAATTCTAAAAATTTATTCCAAAAATTTTCGAAATTTAATGTACTAACATATGAGACAATAAATGTTGCTGTACCAAGTGCATTATAATTAGTAATTGCTTTTTCAATGTGACTATCAATATACGCAGTATTTACATTTGAAAGCTTTAATCCTTCAAATATAGCAACTTCTTTACCATCTTTTGTTATCAGTATATCGACTTCTCCAGCTTCCTTTCCGCCGCTAGATATACCGTGTCTAGTTTGGTCCTTTACTTCGTTATATCCCATAAGTGATAATGTATCTCTAAAAAAATCGTTAATACTATTTTCACTGCTATTAATATCGTACGTTGCGTTTGAACACAAACGTTCTCCTACTTTAATTAAATCTGCAAGAACTAATTCTGAAGATTTAATATCCGCATTAAGTCGCTCCTCATTAGTTTCAGGAAAAGCAGAAAAATCATCAGATACTAAATACACCGTATCTCGTAGCAAAAGTCCCGTCTCTGTAGATTTAAGAGCCTTTGACATAGCGTTTTCTACAATACTTTTATTACTTTTCAAAACTAAGATAGCACTTTTAGATCCTTCTATTGTCATATCAATGGCGTTTTTATTCCAATTATCTCCCTTAAGCCCTGCATAATACGCCAATCCTAAATCTTCATATTCATATCTACAATTAGCAAACGCGTTTGCCAACTCATGACTTTTGTATAATTGTTGTAGCAATTGATATACACGATTATCAAAATCGTTAGGCAACGCGTATGTAAAATCATACATTTCCATACATTCATCCCTTTCCAGGTTAAACAAGAATTTAGCGGCTTAAAGGTCGATGCCTGAGACATCAAGCTCACCGGACATCAGTTTCGGCAAAAGAGTATCCCTTAATGCAGAAAGTTTCTTAATCTCGGTTCTATTGGAATGAATCTGTTTGAGAGCAGGAAATGCAATGGCATTGAAATTTTCCAGTTCTTCATCAGAGGGAATAACAAGTGGATAAGTCATAATCTGTTGCTTATCACCACGAGGCATTTTGGTCCCTTTTGATCCTGCAATCATAAATGCAAAGAAATTATCAGCATAAAGTGTGCTGAATAGATACGCTGCATATCGAGACTGAGTTGGTGTAAAGCAAAGAACGTCGGAAGAACATCCACATTCTTTATCGCAATATAGAATCTTTTTGAAGTAAGGACGAATATTAGAAATCAAAGTATCTCCTTCACGACAAAAAGTAGTTTGTTGCATGGTTGGAAGACTTGTAGCTTCGGTTACGCCTGCCTTATTAGGTAACATATTCTCTGTTGAATAATAAGTGCTGGAATTCAGCTTAGATAAAGCTATTTTATCCTTGGAATATGAGCATACATCAGAGAGTATACCCGTATTGTCTTCTGAACTAATATTACCGAACTGTTCTTTATATAGTGTTTGCACTAAATCCGCTAAATTCTTGTTTATCCTATCATTGAGTGCAATTTTATCATCAAACGCCTTCAGGAATGAGCCGATTTTTTCTTGTTCAACTAATGATGGAACATCAATTTCAAGATTCTTTACCACATCCGTCTGCACACGCTGTCGTCCAGATGAACCGACCATAGATTTTATTGCCGGTTCTCTTACTTCTGGGCTGCAAACGAGATAGTACAAATAGTCCTTATCAGCGATTCCTTCTTTTGCTCGGAATACGATATACTCCGTTGAGCCAAAGCCAACTTCTCCATCATTTAAGATTGAGACCTGAGCTGTTTTTCCGTTTTCTAAACACGGCGTAATTCGTGCCATAATTGTATCTCCATTACGGAACTTCGTACCACCAGAAAAACATTCTTCAACATAATATGGAATATCGCGATAAAATGGGCGGAGCACATCCATAGGGATTTTCTTAGCTATAGCACCTTTTTTTATTGTTTCTCTCGGATTGAAATCTGCAATATCAGAAAGCATCTTCTTTGTCCATTCAGATTTCATACCCAATCGCCTCCAGTTTTTCACGAATTACAAATCCGTTTATTCTTTCTTGTCCTGTATTCATAAGCTAACTCTCACTTTCAGTTTCATCTTCATCCGTTCTATAAGCAGCTTCAACCGAATAAGTAGCATCATCCAGCATCTTAACATCTATTCCTACGTTGATTGTGTCCTGAGTTTTTCCTCCATCCTTCAATTCGTATATAAACTGCAAAGCTGCTTCAATATAATATTCAATTCCATTCTCGTCCGAATTCAAGGATTCAATATTATCAATGCTAATCAAATGAGCTTTAGTTGAAGTAATCAACCGTCCTTTTTCAACAAGTCCAAAATTTCGATCTATTATCTGCTCAGAAAAATCTCCAGAATTTAACCAATCAACAATTTCCTTATTTTCATCATAATCTTCAATTGGTTGATACGAATATTTGTCAATTTCCTTTGCCCACGCTTCTAACTGCACCTTAACGTCATTTTCATTTTTGCATATGAACAGTGATGAATCTGATACATTTTCTGCAAACTCCTTTAGCAGAAATTCTCCAAAAGCATTATCTTTGGAATAGTATATGATTTTTGAGTTGCGGTGTTTTAATGCAAATTCCAAAACACTTTCCCATAGCAATGCATCCTTAAACCCTTTATCAGATTTTTTGTCTTTTCCCTCAAATGGAGGCAACTTACTAAATGCACGATTTACAATGCTTTCAAACCTATTATTAGAAGCAATTGGAATTTCTATAACGCTATTTCCTCTTCCTGAAATCTCCTTCTTATATTCCTCTATCTTAATTTTTATATATTCTGGATAATTTATTGTAGGATTCTCCCGTATAGAATACTCAGGAAATTGTTTCTTTGATATTGTACTTTTATATGTAACAAGCAATTCATCATGCTTTTCTATAATCTGCTTCTCCATTTCACTCCAGACAACTGATGGGATAGCTATGGTTACATATTCATATATATCAAGTTGTTCAATCATACCAACTACATGTTCAAATGTTGCATTGAAGCTAAAAGTTGTGAAATCTGCCTTCTTTTCATATGCTTGAAACAACGCATTCGTATCAAAAATCAAACAATACGTTATTTCACTGCTTGAGCTCATATCCGATCACCCCCAGCTTCTTCCTGATTTCATCCTCCAGTTCATGCGACTTTGCAAACATTTCCGCAAGTTCAGATGTTAACCGATCCATCTTTTCTTCAAAGGGCTCATCATCATCTTCCTGCTCTTCAATACCCACATAGCGTCCAGGGGTAAGGATATAATCTTGTTTCTCAATTTCAGCTGTATCCGTAACAGCACAAAATCCCTTAATATTTTCAAGTGTTCCGTCAACAAAAGCTTCGTAGGTTTCTGAAATCTTATTGATGTCTTCATCCGTCAGCTCACGAAGCTTTCGGCTCACCATTGTTCCCATCTTTCGAGCATCAATAAATAAAGTCTTTCCCAGTTGTTTTTTCTGCCTATTGATAAACCAAAGTGAAACTGGAATCTGCGTTGTATAGAAAAGCTGAGTTGGCATTGCAACAATGCACTCAACTAAATCTGCATTGATAATGTTCTTACGAATATCACCTTCTCCGCCTGATTGAGAAGAAAGGGAACCATTCGCTAATACCATACCAATACGGCCTGCTGGTGCAAGATGGAAAATCATATGCTGAAGCCATGCAAAGTTGGCATTTCCTGCTGGTGGTGTTCCGTATTTCCATCGCTGATCTTCTTTTAGTTTATCCAATCCCCAATCGGAAAGGTTAAAAGGGGGATTCGCCATAATATAATCTGCTCTCAACGTTGGATGACGATCATCAAGGAATGTATCTGCCGCATAGGTTCCAAGATCAGGCTCAATTCCACGGATTGCAAGATTCATCTGCGCCATCTTCCATGTAGTAGGGTTTGAATCCTGACCATAGATAGAAATATTGCTGATATTACCACTGTGGTTCTCAACAAACCTCGCAGATTGAACAAACATACCTCCTGAGCCACAGCAAGGATCATATACTCGGCCCTTGAAAGGTTTCAATACTTCTACCAAGGTGCGTACTACGCAAGATGGTGTAAAGAATTCGCCGCCACGTTTGCCTTCTTGTTCAGCAAACATAGAAAGGCAATACTCGTAAGTGCGTCCCAGAATGTCTTTCTCGCTGCCGTGTTCGATCATTTGGATATTGGTAAATAAATCTACCACATCTCCTAGTCTGCGCTTGTCCAGTTCCGGACGTGCAAAGTTCTTAGGCAAAATATCCTTCAAACGCTTATTTTCTTTTTCGATGGCACGCATGGCATCATCGATAATTGTACCAATCTCTGGCGTATGTGCTTTTTTTGCGATCTCATTCCAACGTGCACCAGCCGGGACAAAGAAGATACCCTCAGATGTATATTCGTCGATATCCTCCTCGAATCCATCGCCTTCTTCAACAAGTTCCTGGTATTTATCATCAAATCTATCTGAGATATATTTCAAGAAAATCAACCCAAGGACAACGTTCTTATATTCTGATGCATCCATATTGCCACGAAGCACGCAGGCCGCATCCCATATTTGTTTTTCAAATCCAATATCGGCTGTATTTTTATCTGCCATTTTAGTTTTCCTCCTCTGATGATCCATCTTCTACCGAAAAAATTAAGTTTCTTTTTCTCCCGGTTTTTCATCAGGTATTACCTGCATAATATCTGCAAAATCACAATCAAGTCCTTTACATATTCTCAGCAAAACATCTGTTGTAATATTGTCGCCTTTCGTGAGTTTTGCAACCGATGCCGAACTAATACTGCATCGTTCCATCAAATCTTTTTTCTTCAAATTTTTATCTATTAAAAGTTTCCATAATCTGTTGTAACTGATACGCATTTTCTACCTCCGTCGTTACAGCTATAAATCAAAAACAGTATCAATATACATCATGAAGGAATCCATATCGTCCTTCATTAAGTTTCTTTGTAAATGTGATGACATTGGCTCCGAGAGCCTCAAAATCAATATTACTCGGAACGTGATCTGTATTTTCCACAATAATCAACTGTCCCGTCAAATGATGAACAAAATACTTAAACAGACCATCCTTCATGCTATCGGGTAATTCAGTATCATTTTCATCAAATCCATGCAATGGAGTATCTATAATCAAGAAATCTGCATTGTACTTTGCGTGATCATGAAAATAGTTTCTAAAGGCAAGAGCTACAACTGTATTCAAGTAAGAGTGATATCCCTTACCGTGAGAAGCCTTTGTCTCACCATTTACTTCTATATCAAAACTGCTTAAATTAAATCGAGCACCAGTCAAATTCAAGTACTGACATTCTCTTAATATTGAATCCATATCCTCGCTTACATTCGTCTGGAATTCAGTATCAAAATATTCTTTTGGATGATATTCGATTGCCTTCTCTTCTTCATTTTCTGCAATGTCATATCTAGTCAAATCCTGTTCCCAGCCTTTTGCATATTGAACAATAAGATCGACCTCATTTGATAACTGAATATAACCTCTGTATGTCTCTATAGTCTTTTCTATTTCTGATGCCTGTGGCTTCAGTTCTTGTTGTATGAGCTTCTCAATGTCAGCTCTCTGTTCCTTGAGTTCTCTCAATTTTTCTTCGACAGCAGCTTTTTCCACCTGAACATCTTTTTCTGATGCTGCCAACCCATCCATTTGAGAAACTATTCGAGACAATTCACCACGAGATGCCTCAATGTATGATTTCTTTGCACGAGGAGTAATCTTTCCATCGCAGAACGGACAAGTTGAAACCTTCGGTGCTGTGCTCATATTTTGCTCGCCATCAACAATGAAAGTCAAGCGTTGAATATCTGCTCTATATTGACTACGCAGATGTCCATATCTTGAAAGAAGCACTTCGCATTCTGTTACTTTTGCTTCTTGTTCCATAATATCCGCAAGCAGTTTCTGGCTGGTTTCAATTGCAGCAGAAATAGATGATTCGGTTTTCTGTAAAGATTCCACCATCTCACGTAGTTGTTCTTCTACATTAGCATCGTCCAGATTTTCTATTTGAACTGCCAGTTCTTTCTGACGCTGATTTGCTTCTCGAATCTTCTGATTCACATAGTCGTGAACTGCTTCCTTACGAGCCTTCTTTATCTCTTTTTTGGTCTGAGCATCATGTTCACTAAAATCTCTACCAGTAAGCAAGAATAATAGAGAAGAAAGAAATAATGTTTTTTCGTAAGTCGCAACTGGCTCAAACAGTGGATCTGGTTTATCAATTCTCTCTTCCTTAATGTAATACAGGCGAAGAAGATTTTCCCAAGTCATACGTTTCTTCTCAAAGCGCATATTACCAGGCACTTCGGGTTCTCCATCGATGCCTAACAGCTTCATCATCACTAAATTAAGAACCGGTTTCGGCTTTTTTACATTCTTGCCTGGTTTTTTTATAACATATATCCCGTTCTCAATTTCTTCAGAATCCGCAATCACCTCTACTTGTCCAGAGCCAACTTTACGTGAAAGGATCACGTCACCATATTGTTCTGTGCCAATAACAACGGACGCTGAATCATACCCTGACGATTCTTTGAATGGATTTTTTAGTTTATCGTAATTTCCACCGAACACGAACTCCATACACTTTAGGACGCAGGACTTTCCTGTATCCGAACGTCCCTGTATTATATTCAAACCGGAAGTAAAATCGACAATGGCATCTTCTTTCAAATCACTCCTGGCGATTATTCTTTTTATATAAAAACCAGCCATATCGTTACCTCCTCAAAAATTCTGCCGATACATTACTTATCGTTTTCATAATTTTCTGCTCGCTTTGTCCTTTGAAATGCTCCACCGCCTTCCGAGCCAACATCTTATAATTACTTGCATATTCCGATTTCATTTTTCCTGCCACAGTTTTTCCAACTGCTGAAATAGAATATTGAAATCCATTCTGTCTGCGTTTTACAGATACCAGACCATCTATCACCAACGATTTCATCGTGCTTTGCATCATTCCTCTTCGTGCAGCAAATTCACTAAGACCGAATTCATTCTCTCCATGCAGGGCCATGTCACTGATACCAAAGTACTTACTGTAAATTGTAATGAAATCATAATCCGCTATTCTATCCAGCGTCATCTGTTCATCTCCCGAAACAGATAAAAGCAATAGTATCCTAAGGCTTGATTCAAATGTGGTGTTAAATATTTTATTCATCAATATCCACCCACGAATTTATCGTTCCGTCATTCACCAGAATGTGGCAAATGCCTTTCTTGTGCACATTCTTCATAAGGCTTTTTATCCTATCAATCGAAGAAGTATCTAATGTCGTATTGGTAATTTTATCAAGGACCTCTTGCAAACGTTGGAATCCATTATCGTAATCCTGAAGATATGTACTCTCTATACCATCGTAGGCATCCTTTTTTAGCGCCTCAAATTTTTCTTCTCCGCCATCAAATACATCCCTTACAGAATGATGCAGCCATTCAGCTTCATAATAAGATGACCTTTGTGACGTGAAATCTCTACGGTATCTTCCCGGCAATGTTCCAATAATCTCTGGAGTAACTGCTTGAGCGAGTGCGTCTGCATATGCTGCACAAAGAGCATTGACATACGGCATTTCTTCCGGTTTGATATCTTTTTCAGGTGCGAGTGCAGCCGGTAGCTCTAAAACCTCATCTCCAACATGTAGCTTTCCGTCTTTTACATAAACTGTGCTTACTTCAACCGTTACATATCTATTTCCATAGGAATCAATATGAACCGGAAGCGCCGTATCAATGTATCCTTTATTAGATGCCATAGCATCAATAAAGCGATAGAAAAGCTCTGCACACACTTCATCGATATTATCAGCTTCAAAGTTTCCTTGTATTCCAAATTCCTTTAGCTTGCCAATCAATTCTTCTCTGGCTTCATAGTCCACTGTTTGGAAAGCATCAACAAATTTACTTTTACTAAATAAACTCTGAATAGTACGTGCGTCATCCTGCTTTATTTTTCTATTCTGAGTACCAGAATATATCTTTGATAGAGTTGAAACATCTTTACTCGATAGTGGATTAAAGTCATCGTTTTCCTCTAACTTTTCTTCATCATCCGTCATCGGGTCACGAATAACGAGATTCGTCAGATACAGCACATACTCCTGCTGTGTCACACTACAACCGATATATCGATGCATCAATTGTACGAAATCACTAAATCTCATCGTTTACCTCCAACTTCAGATTTTTCTTTGGACAGTTCACTGTCCAACACTGTCCGCTGGCGTCCGGCCGGTGGACTTTTATTTTGTTAAGATGTGATTGTAATCGAAAGAAAGCCAGATACACTCCTACCGATTTTACACTTATTAATTATAGCAGAAGCGTATAAGAAAAACAATAACTTTGCGATGACAAAATTATGAACAGCGATACGAAAAGGAATTTTTCTTGTTTGTTTGCTATAACTACATCACTTCAGCAGTTTGCGCAGACAGCTTTCCAGTGCTGAAGTGACCACACAACAGAATATATCGCTCCCGGCAACTGGAAAGGCTGGTGGCACACATGAGATGGAGATTTCTCCTGACCATGGTACCACTATACCCTTTTGCCGGTAGCAGCAAGGAACCTCCATCTCGGATTGACAAGATGGAGGTTTTTATATGTCAAAAAACGTAAATCAGAGTAAACAATATCGTATCTACATCAAGGGATCTAAAAGCTGGGTGGATGTCAACAAGGAGTTCTATACAAACTACTACCTCGACATCAATTCCTATCGCAAACGCCAGCAGGAACATGGCCGTTGTGTCTGCCCTGCAAGCAAACGCTATTTATGCGACATGGACTGTATGACCTGTCCGTATGCCAAGGCTGGCGACCAGCTTTCTCTCGATAACACCGTAAGCGACGGTGAAGGAAATGAAAAGAGCTGGCTTGATGATATGTCAGATGAATCTGCTGCTATCGCTGAAGTATTAGAGGATGCAGAACTTCTTCACGCTCTCTACGCAAAGCTGAACGAGCTGGACCCGGAAGGTCGTCTTATCTGTCAGCTTGTTATGCAGGGAAAATCTGAGCGTGACTGTGGCAAGAAAATGGGGCTCTCTCGCAGTACCTTTGTATATCGTAGGGACAAGCTGTTCCAGAAACTCCGCTCCGAGCTTAAGGACTACATCTAACATGAATGGTCGTCCTCTGATTTTTCAGGAGACGATTTTTCTTTTCAAAAAAATTTCTTATATTTTTCGGCCAAACGGCCCTCTCACCTCCATTGAGTAGTGTAAGGCGAAACAAAGCGACCTACAGAAAGCAAGGTGAACATCGTGAATCAGACTTTTCACAACAGAAGCGGTACTGACGCAGAAGTGATTGCTACTCTCACTGCAATCAGTCAGGTATCCGCAAGAATGGCGAAGAATCTCAGAATCATCGCCGCACACCGACAAGCCGAGGAAGGAGGAACAGTAAATGTCAAAAATGAGCGATATGTCTATGACCATCGAAGAGCTGAGAAATGCTGCCGTTGCTATTAACGATGCAGCAAACTGGCTCGCACAGCAGTTTGGAGGAGCATCCGAAGCTGCTGAAAAAGCAGAAGTCCCTGCTGCTCCTGCGAAACGTACACTGACCCTTGAGGAGGTTCGAGCTGTTCTGGCTGATAAATCTCGTGCCGGACATACAGCTGAAATTCGAGAACTTCTTAAAAAGTACGGTGCAAGCAAGTTGTCACTCGTAGATCCGAAACATTATGAATCCCTGCTCAGGGAAGCGGAGGTGCTCTAATATGCCACCTAAAGGACATGCAATCCTCTCCGCATCCTCGTCTGACCGCTGGCTCCACTGCCCACCATCAGCAAGGCTCTGCGAAACCTATGAGGATAAAGGCAGCAACTATGCTGCAGAAGTCTCCGATGCCCACTCCCTTTGTGAGTACAAGCTCCGCAAGGCTCTCGGCATGGAAGCTACAGACCCTACCGAAAATCTCGACTGGTACAACGCTGAGATGGAGGATTGTGCTACCGGCTATGCCAGCTTCATCATGGAGCTTTTGGAGGAGGCCAAACAGATCTGCTCCGACCCTGTTGTTCTGATTGAACAGCGAGTGAACTTCTCCCGTTGGGTAGAACAAGGCTTCGGAACATCGGATTCTATTCTCATCAGCGATGGAACTATGCACGTGATTGACTACAAACATGGTCTTGGAATCCTCGTATCCGCTGATAACAATCCACAAATGAATTGTTACGCTCTTGGCGCTCTGGAGCTCTTCGATGACATCTATGACATCGATACGGTCAGCATGACCATCTATCAGCCCAGACGCCAGAATGTTTCCACCTATGAGGTCAGCAAAGATGATCTCTATCTGTGGACCAATGAAGTTCTGAAACCTACTGCTGACTTAGCCTTTGCCGGTGATGGGAATTTCCTGTGTGGTGAATGGTACGGATTCTGCAAGGCAAAGCATGAATGCAGAGCCAGAGCGGAAGCCAATCTTTTACTCGCACAGCACGATTTCAAACTGCCGCCACTGTTAGAAGATTCGGAAATTGAAGTCATCCTCTCCCGTGTCGACGAACTGGTCTCTTGGGCAAATGACATCAATGAGTATGCGCTCCAACAGGCAATCAGCGGTAAAGAATGGACTGGTTGGAAGCTGGTCGAGGGTCGCTCCAACCGCAGATATACCAACGAAGACGCCGTGACGAAAGCTGTCAAAGCTACTGGTTTTGACCCTTACGAAAAGAAACTGCTTGGTATCACAGCCATGCAGAAGCTGCTCGGCAAACCTCGATTCGAAGAGCTCCTTGCAGCATATATCGAAAAGCCACAAGGCAAACCTACTCTTGTGCCGGAGAGCGATAAGCGCCCGGCAATGAACACAGCAAAAAATGATTTTATGGAGGAATATGACAATGAGTAAGAATGTAAAAATGACAAATCCCATGAAGGTTATCACTGGTCCTAACACACGCTGGAGCTACGCCAACGTTTGGGAACCGAAATCCATCAACGGTGGTACTCCGAAGTACAGTGTCAGCCTGATCATCCCAAAATCTGACACCAAGACTGTTGCTAAGATTGAAGCGGCTATCGAAGCAGCCTACCGTGAAGGCGAATCCAAGCTCAAGGGCAACGGCAAGTTCGTACCGGCACTTTCCGTACTTAAGACTCCTCTTCGTGACGGAGACCTTGAAAGATCGGATGACCCTACATACGCTGGCAGCTACTTCGTGAATGCTAATGCAACCTCTGCTCCGGACATCGTAGATGCAGACTGCAATCCTATCCTCACTCGTTCTGAGGTTTATTCTGGAGTCTACGGTCGTGCCAGCATCAGCTTCTATGCTTTCAACAGCTCTGGTAATAAGGGCATCGCATGCGGCCTTAACAATCTGCAGAAGATTCGTGATGGCGAGCCTCTTGGTGGTAAGGCTTCTGCTGAATCTGACTTTGCAACTGATGACGACGATGATTTTCTTAACTAACGGAGGTGACAAACTATGGAAACAATCATGATTAGCACAATTCTTGTAAATATCTGTATCGGCTGCTTCGCATGTGTTGGCCTTGCTACTGCAGTCTCTATGATTCAGAGTATCATCAATGACCATAAACGCGAAAAGCGTGAACAGGAAAAGGACAAGCGTGATCTCGAATACTATGAAAAACGTATGAAGGACTTTAAGTAATCTATCAACCTGCTGGCGGTGGTTTTGCTGCCGCCAGCACATCTTTCGACAAAAGGAGACCATCTATGAATGAATTTGCAGAAATCTTAAATCTATTTATTGCTAATGTCATCGCATACACCTTTTTTGTAGCGGTATATAGCTTCATCATTTATAACGTAGGGAAAATTATTCTCTATCTTATCCGCTATGCGGTATACCACATCCGCCGTGACATCAATAAATACAAATCAAATAAAGATAAACAGTAACACGGCAGGCGGCAGGGATTTCTCTGCTGCCTGTTTTGTAGAAAGGACAATCTCATGAAAACACTTAGCATTGATATTGAGACCTACAGTGATGTGCTTCTTCAGAAAACAGGCGTCTATCGCTATGTGGAGCCTCCCAATTTTGAAATCTTACTCTTTGCCTATAGCGTAGACAACCAGCCCGTTCAGGTCATTGACCTTGCTTGCGGAGAACAGATTCCAAAAGAAGTCCTTCTTGCCCTGGAGGATGAATCTGTCATCAAGTGGGCATTCAATGCAGCTTTTGAACGCATCTGTCTTTCTCGTTTCTTAGGATATCCGACCGGAGAATATCTGGAACCAGAAAGCTGGCGTTGTTCTATGATTTGGGCAGCTACGATGGGACTCCCACTCTCCTTGGAAGGTGTCGGTGCTGTTCTCGGTTTGGAAAAACAAAAGCTCTCAGAAGGAAAAGATCTCATCAAATATTTTTGCCAACCCTGTGCTCCCACGAAAACCAATGGGCAGCGTACAAGGAATCACCCCTTCCATGCCCCGGATAAATGGGCCATGTTCAAAAAATATAATGTTCGTGATGTGGAGACTGAAATGGGCATTCAGCAGAGGCTTGCAAAGTTTCCCGTTCCGGCTCAGATTTGGAATGAATACCATCAAGACCAAGAAATCAATGACCGTGGTGTACGCCTAGACATGGAGCTTGTTGCTGCTGCCATCGAAATGGATACTCGTTCCAGAACGGAGCTGACCGAAACAATGAAGGGAATCACACAGCTAGAAAATCCAAATTCCGTCCAACAGATGAAAGCATGGCTTTCTGATAACGGATTGGAAACTGACACTCTTGGTAAGAAGGCTGTAGCAGAACTCTTGAAATCTGCTTCTCCGAAGCTCTCGCAGGTCCTGACCTTAAGGCAACAACTGGCCAAGTCGTCCGTCCGTAAATATCAGGCAATGGAAAAGACCGTGTGCACAGATGGTCGTGCCCGTGGCATATTCCAGTTTTATGGTGCCAATCGAACCGGCAGATTCTCCGGTCGTAACATTCAGTTGCAGAACCTACCGCAAAATCATCTTTCAGACCTTGCAGAGGCTTGCTCTTTGGTGCGCTCTGGCAACTTTGAAGCTGTGGAACTTCTCTACGAAGATATGCCAGATACCCTTTCCCAGCTCATTCGTACTGCTTTTATTTCCAGAGAAGGGGCACAATTTCTGGTGGCTGACTTTTCTGCTATTGAGGTCCGTGTCATTGCATGGTTTGCCGGTGAAAAATGGCGTCAAGATGTCTTTGCCAAAGGTGGCGACATCTACTGTGCCTCTGCATCGCAGATGTTCAAAGTTCCTGTTGAAAAACACGGTATCAATGGCCACCTCCGTCAAAAAGGTAAGATTGCAGAACTTGCCCTTGGCTATGGAGGTTCAGTAGGAGTCTTGAAAGCAATGGGCGCTCTGGATATGGGGCTCACCGAAGAAGAACTCCATCCCTGGTAGATGCATGGAGACAATCTAATCCGAACATCGTGCAATTCTGGTGGGATGTTGATCATGCTGTCATGGAAGCCGTAAAATTCAAGCACACAACTTCCGAATATGGTCTGACCTTCACCTGCAGGAGTGGCATGCTCTTTGTTACTCTCCCATCAGGAAGAAAGTTGGCGTATGTAAAACCGAAGATTGGAACCAATAAGTTCGAGGGCCAATGTATCACCTATGAAGGCATTGGCGGCACCAAGAAGTGGGAACGACTCGATTCCTACGGTCCAGCATCAGACCGTATAATACCTTTGCTTCGCAAGAAAGAGTTTTAAAGCATGGTTCTGTAAACAGCACTTTAGGGACACGATAGAAGCTGTATTGTTCCGCTTCCATCCCCGTAAAATAATCAAACTGTATCTTCTGCATACCAACACACGACTCGTTTTTTGCTGATAAACACATTTCCGTCTTTCCTGCCATTTTCATTTTCTCCTTTGTAATTGGATAAAAGAAAAGGACGCTCATTTTTCAGAAGTACTGAAAACAAGCGTCCTTACGGTTCTTAATTATGATATTTAATAAAAAATGTTACGGATTGTCGGATGTGTCCCCTGTTACCAGATGCAGAACTACGGATACTTCTATGCTGTTCTTCACCTGCTTTTTTCTGCCTTTTTTACCTGTTTGCGAGAAAGTCATATATCTCGTAAAGTGGCTAAAACAAAGGACTTTTACATATTCGCCCGATGTAGTAAACATACCGTCTCAACATGCATTGAAATCCTGCATCGCATTAACATTCGTGCACGTGGTGATGTAATCATGTTTTTTTACACCCTTTAACGCAAATGCAAAAAAGTTGCACCATTCCGACGGACAACATTTACATCTTCATTGTTCATTATCAAAAAGTAGATGCATCTGTCGATTTACTATAAAATTATAAAAACGATTATAATCCCTAAGATATGACACAATCAATAATAAGAGTCTTGATTTCTTTTTAAGGTACCAGGTACCATTAACTGTCTTAAAAAGATAATTTCTTTTTACTAAATGAAAATCTCCATTTTCATCTTCATAACCGTCATCTTCATTTACATATTTTTCTTCTTTAATAAATTTTTGTTCCTCCAAAAATTGAAGTACTCCTGCAAAATTATATAAATCTAAACCGGACATTTGGTGCACTCTTTGTACATCTATTTGTTCGCTTCTATTCTCACTACACGTATATACAATGGCATATAAAATGGACCTCGTCGCGATGTTAAATAGATACATGGCATTGAATGTTTTTAGTACATATTCATTATCTATTTTTTTTGAATAGTATTTTTCATACAAATCACATACCCACCTAAGATCATAGCTATCCCATTTTATTGGTGGCTCAACAACAGGCTTATTCATCAGACTTTCCTCAACCCATTGTTCATGTGCACACTTCATACTTTTTAGCATTTCTACTGAACATGCATTTTCATTATATTTATTATCCGCAAGTGTATGACAGTTAGCACATAACAATATCAAATTTTCATATGAATTAACATATTCATTTGTCAAATTAGGATTGTATCTTGCACCATCTTCATTTACAGCTTCAATATGACATATTTCACTTAAATTTGACGAATTACTATATACTAATCTTTGTTTACACCAAGTACATAAATTTCCTGATTTCATATATAGCATTCTTTTTGTTCCTTCTTTTATATTTCGGTTATAACCCATACATTAATCACCTCTTTATCCATTTACAACTTTTGGAAAATAATTAGCTATTGGTACTCTTCCGCCTTCAATAATAAACTGCTCATCACGAAATGCCTCAAACAACTGCAGTGTTGCCTGGTCAAGCATATCTCGGTTCTTGTCTTCTAGCATAAAATTGATTGCTCCAATTGCCTGCTCAGAAGTTAACTCTTTCAGTCTCTCCTGCATCTCAAGTGCCTTCTCTTGATTTGAATCTATCACAACCGTATTGGACAACTCTCGAATACCAGCAGCTATGTAAAGAGCAGCAAATTTCATGTTATTAACAATCTGGTCAACTTCCTCAGTTGTATGCTCAACCCTCTTTTCTTCTTTTTCTAAAATCTCAATAGCTTTAATCTTTGATGGTTTCTTTGTTACCACTGTAGATGTTTTCTTCTCAGTCTTACGCTCTGCATGGGCTGTTTTTACTTTATCAATAAGATCGACGCTTTTAGTTTTAACCGCTGGAATTAACTTTGTTTTCACAGCTTCGGTGCCGGCATCTATTGCTCTTTCAAAAAGATATGTCGCGACCTCTGTTAAAGCTGGTGCTACAACATCCTCTAGAATCACCTCATAGCAAGTTCTTTGTTTACGCTCAACTTCTACAACCTGAGTGTATTCACTTTCGTCTACTACTTGGTATTCCAATGGCCCTTGCAAATTATTTTCTTCATCAAACTGTACTGCTGAATTCCAGCCTTCTTCATTGGTCTTTTCATTGAAATGCGAACCATCTTTAGATCTTAATCGATATAATCTCTCATCCACCATAATCATACCTCACTTTTCAACTGAGCCAAAACAAAGTTACATTCTGTTATCTGTTGATGATCATTAGTTATCTCGCGTTGCAATTGCTCTATTGTAGCCAACTTCTGGTTGATGGACTGGTTTCGTCTTTCTATTTCCTCTTGAAGATATCTAGTCACATCTTCCTTAAAAAACGACTCGTCACCATTTTCCTTAGCTTTCTTTGCTGCTGCCAAATAAGTAGCTGCTATACCTCCAACAACTGGAACTGCTGCAACAGGTAGTGCCGCCGCAACACCTATCAATCCACCTGCCATACTTGCATATTTAGGTGAACTCTTAAGAAATTTATTCAAGTCACTCTCTGTTACAACATGTCCATCTTTTCGAGATGCCTTTTCCGCATAAAGCTTACCACTACGTATCCATCTGCGTACTGTTTCTGGCTGTGTATTGAGCATATCAGCTATTTGTTTTACATTATATGTATCCACCAAGTGCACCTCTCTTTCTTTATCGCTGTAATTATAATATCACCTTTATACACATTTTGCAACATAAATGTCGCATTAAAGTAGTATTAAATTCACTATTAAATCAATATTACATCTTTTGTATTTCTTCATTATCCGCCCTTCTCTGTCGCTCTTGCTCCCGGCGTTGTCTCCTTCTTTCCTTTATTTCTTTACTGTGTTCCATACGATATTTTCTAACTTTCTCCATTTTTTCTTCTCAATTAGCGGTAGAAATGAAATCAGGTTTGTAATGAAATGTGGTCTAACATTCACAGAAAGGATTGGTGATTAGATGGGCCATACACCCTTTGGCTATCGGATTGAAAATGGCATAGCAATTATAGACGAACCTGCTGCCGCAAAACTCCGACAGCTTTATAAAAATTATCTGAGTGGCATGTCATTATCAAAGGCTGCTGCGGAAGCTGGGATACCAACCTATCACGGAACAGCAAAACGATTGATGGAAACTGCCCATTATCTTGGTGATAGTTTCTACCCTGCCATCATCGATAAGGAAACCTACCAGAAAGCACAAGAAGAACGTAAACGCCGAGCCACAAAACTCGGACGAAATAATAAGCAAACACAGATGAGGACAATACAGATACCTACCCGTTTTCATATGGACGAGGTCACCGCCCTGCATGACAATCCTATGAAACAGGCAGAGTATCTGTACAGCCTCATAGAAAGCGAGAGTCAATAATGGGAAATGTAATGTTGATTCCTGCAAGGCGACAAGTTGGAAACAACGCTCGTAAGCAGGAAGAAGAAGAACCAAAGCTCCGAGTCGCAGCGTACTGTCGTGTCAGTACAGACAGCGATGAGCAGGCTACCAGCTACGAAGCTCAGGTAGAACACTATACAGAATATATTCAAAAAAATCCGGATTGGGAATTTGCCGGTATTTATGCCGATGACGGTATCTCCGGCACGAACACCAAAAAACGTGAAGAATTTAATCACATGATTGATGACTGTAGGGCTGGTAACATTGATATGGTTATTACCAAATCCATCAGCCGATTTGCCAGAAACACACTGGATTGCCTAAAATACATCAGACAACTCAAAGATATGAACATTCCTGTTCTGTTTGAAAAGGAGTCAATCAACACAATGGATGCCAAAGACGAGGTTCTTATCACCATCATGGCTTCTCTGGCTCAACAGGAATCGCAGTCCTTAAGTCAGAATGTCAAGATGGGCTTACAATATCGCTACCAGCAAGGCAAGGTACAAATCAACCACAATCGCTTCCTTGGCTACACAAAAGATGCGGACGGCAACCTTATCATCGATCCAGAACAGGCAGAAATCGTAAAGCGCATTTATCGAGAATATTTAGAAGGACTCAGCATGGATAAGATTGCCGCTGGGCTGGAACGTGACGGTATCCTTACCGGTGCAGGAGGAAAAAAGTGGCACACTAGCACCATCAACAAGATCCTGCGCAACGAGAAATACATCGGCGATGCCCTGCTCCAGAAAACCTACACAACAGACTTTCTGAACAAAACCAGAGTCAAGAACAACGGTCTCGTCCCGCAATACTATGTAGAAGGTAACCACGAAGCCATTATTCCGAAAGACATTTACTTGCAGGTTCAAGAAGAACTGGTCCGCAGACGAGTAGTGAAAACCAGTGCCAACGGCAAGAAACGAAGCTACAGCTGCAACCACTGCTTCTCACAAATTGTCATCTGCGGAGAATGCGGCGAAATATTCCGAAGGCTCCACTGGAACAATCGTGGAGTTAAATCTATCGTCTGGCGCTGCATCAGCAGGCTGGAATCTACCGGATTGGAATGCCACGCCAGAACCATTAACGAGTTGGTCCTTCAGGATGCTGTTGTCAACGCTATCAACCAGATGCTTGGAGACAAAAGCAGCTATCAAGCACAACTACAACTCAACATTGCCTCAGTCATTCGAGCTTCGCAGGCAACTTCCGTTGAAAACATCGACGAGAAGCTAATGACCTTGCAGCAAGAGCTTATCCAGAAAGCCCAGCGCAAAGAAGCCTATGACGAAATTGCCGATGAAATATTCCGTCTTCGAGAACTCCGCCAGAAGACCACAGTCGATACCGCTGCAAGGGATGAGCAGATAAAGCGAATCAACGACCTGCAGGATTACATCGCACAGCAAACCACCCACCTTACCGAATTTAACGAGTCACTGGTCCGACGCTGGGTCAAGCAGATTACCATCTGGGATGACCATATCACTGTCGAATTGAAATCAGGTGTTAGCATTGATGTGGATGCATAAGTCCCATAGATGCACCAAACCCTCCTAACCATGATGGCCAGGAGGGTTGTTTTTATCTCAGGTTAGAAATTGTCGAAAGAGCATTTATTACTCTTATACAATCGACCTTCTCTCCAATTTGACTTGTTCTTCCGTGTACAAGCCAATGTCTATTTGTTTCGTCTGGTTCATTCTTAGAAAAATCACTTTTTTCAAACAAGAGTGTAGTGTATTCATAAATTGATTGCCAGCACAGACTCTTTATAGAATTCCCGTTATTTTTTTCTTCAGATGCGTGATAATTACATATTCTCATTACTCTCACATCCTTAGGATCGTCTCCAAAACTTGAAATCACTCCTTCAAGAATCGTCGTCAATACAGTCAAACAAGAGGAATACATTCCCTGTTTAAAAATTGAATATGCTTCTTCAAATCTCTTTTTTTGTCCTTGATTATCTATTGCAGAGCAAATTGTTTGTGATAATTCTTCTAGCTGTTTATCCGTATAAAAATTCAAAAAAAATTCTTCTATTTTTTCATCATCTGAACTACAATTGCGTAGTTCCTCTAACTGTTGTATATCAATGGTCAAAGGAATAGTCCAACCAACATGAGCTAAAGTAGATATAAGGTCTTTATATCCTTCTTCTATAATATCTGTTGCTGGCACAATTGGTTCTTGTGGTTCACCTTCAATTTTATAAAAGGGGAGGTCCTTATTGTTTAAAACTATATCTTGCATCTTCCTCATCATTGCTGCTTTTCTTTTTTTCTTCGGAAGACGATTAATTTTCATAATTTCTAGCTTAGCAGCAACCTTGGTATAAGAATCGTATATCTTATCGACCTCTTCCACGCCAATTCCAAACTGTGCTGATGCTCTATTAAATACCTCTTTATCGTGTTTATGCGGAAAATATCCATTGTCTTGTCGCTTTAATTCTTCAAAAGTCTTTTCACAAAACTCAAATACTTCTCTATCTCTAAATGTTGCCACTATGTTCCTCCTAAAATAGGTTATTTATTGATATCATTATTAATTTTTTCATCATCAAATATATATCGTTTTTCTATGTAAATCTCCGGATTATTTCGTTCTTTTCCCTTTCGATATGCTCTTACCGGAATTATTCTCCCATCTTGGAGTGTTCGTTCATGACCACGAACACCCCAAGATGGAACATGATATTTACGTCCTGAAGCAGTTGCACCATACTCAATAGGCCTTCCATCTTTATCAACAGCAACTATTCTCTTAATTAACACGATTCTATCTTGTGATTTATATGCATCGTCGTCTGGTGAAATTGGTCCTCTCTGTTCAACAACTCTTATTTCTTCTGGACGATTATTGATTTCGTATTGTACTCCCGCCCAAAAGTTTCCGATCCAATATGCTAATCTCATAATGTCATCAAAAGAAAAATAGTCTAGTGCTTCTTCTGAAATTTCTACTGGAAGAACATATGCATTCTCATCTTGACTAACCTCGATTACTGCAACATCCATCTCTGAGCCCCAATCCTTATCAACAAAACATACCGTGATAGCACAGTAAACAGATTCCCCTATATACCTATATGAAACAAACAGACCATACGGAGACGACTCTTCACGATATCGGCTAATACCATTTAAAATCATACCAATTTGTGTATCCTGATGAATGTCTCCAAAGATTTCTAATCTAAAATCTCGCAACCCAACTGCCTGTTCAAAAAACTCATACCGTCTTCCAATAAACGAAATTTGGTCTGCTTTTGTATCCGTCAAGTTAAAATAATCCAAATTAGCCTCAAAATCACAGCTGGCGCCATTCACTCTAATTTCAGAAAAATCAATATTTTCTTTTACAACCCGTTCCCACTGCCATTCAATTTCTTTCTGTGTAGACGGCATTCGATTCAAACTAAAATCCATATTCCAAATCCTCCTGTTATCTATTCCACTGCCAAGTCTGCCTCTTAGTATCGAGTGGCTTAAACTGCGGTCGTTTCTGACAACAATCCCAGTGCCACAACCCACTACATCTAATCCACAGCCTAAACCCTACCGCATTTTTCCGGTCATCGACTTTTTCTCCGGTCGAGCTGCAAAGTAGATATGTTTACATACAAGAAAACCGAGCTTTCCGCAAGGCTTCCCTGATGATACTAACCTTACAAAAAGCCCGGAAATACGCCACTTTTCAGCCTTTATTTATCTTTTCTTGACAGCAAACAGACCGTCTCAACATGAACTGTATTTGAGAACTGTTCCACATCTGTTACCCGCATAACCTCTCTGCTGCCTCAAACACTTCCAAATATCTCGCAAGACTTATCACTTATCCGTAACCCCCCTGCTTTAAATTGTATTCTTTATTCTTTATTGCTTTGTATGGAAATTCAACTGATTGTCTATGTCCCGTCCAGCATACATTACTCTAAGTATTGTTACAACTTTTTTATCACTATTTGGAATATATAGTATCACATAATTATCTACTGGTAATATATGAAGTTCACGACTTTTCCATGGTTCTTTTTCATATTTTCGATAACGCTTCGGCATCGCATCAAGACTTAATATCTGTTCTTCTAGACGATCAAGTTGTCCGATTGCATTTTCTGGTGATTGTAATTCAAAAGCAATATATTCAAAAATTTCTCTCAAATCACGGTCTGCCTGTTCAGATACTTCTACTTCATATATCATAAGCCATAATCCTTGCGAATATCAGCAAAAGCTTTCTTCGCATTTTTTGTCCGTCTATCATGCATATCTGCATATCCTTTCTCCAATTCTTCATTGAATTCTACTTCTGATAATGTGCTGATATCAACAGGTCTGGCAGATGGTATTTTTACTTCAAATGGAAGTCCTCTCTGTAAGATAATCTGTTTATAAAA
>ENA-OOYV01000133-OOYV01000133.1-human-gut-metagenome-genome-assembly--contig:-NODE-133-length-56689-cov-5.004732_pt1 | contig 56689 bp, 51 predicted proteins | sample MGYA00241704_ERZ501380 | MGnify/ENA primary metagenome ERZ501380 (study PRJEB25962, sample SAMEA2042984) | human gut metagenome | biome: human gut; feature: human-associated habitat; material: faeces...
TAGCATTTACAGATTTTAAAGATTCCTCCGGTATAGGGCTTAAATTATCATACAGTTGGTAACGGTAACGGAAAGAGTGCTTTAATAGTTGTTACCACTGTTTCCGCTTGCGTCCTACTGCTTAACCTTACGTGCAGAGTACCTTACTTTAGCGTAGTATTCGTTAAAATATCAGTTAAAAAGCTGCGTATTTTCCGTAAGACTCCTATTCATGGTTGGCAAAGATGTGAATTAATTACTAATTTTACATCGTTTTTTAATGTTATGGTCATGAATTACATTAACGACACTATTTGTGCACTTGCAACCCCTCAAGGAAGTGGGGCTATTGGCATTATAAGACTTAGCGGCATTGGTTCCATTGAGATTGTAGATAAGTTCTTTTCTGCTTCAAACGGTAGCAAAATGGCTGATATAGAATCCAATAAGATGGTTTTTGGTACTTTTTCATCTAATGGCAAACTGTTAGATGAGTGTATGGTGGCTGTTTTTAGGGCGCCGCACTCCTATACGGGTGAAACATGTGCAGAGATCTATTGTCACGGTTCTTCTTATATTCTTGGCGAGGTGCTAAAGGCTCTGCTTGCAGGTGGTGCGCGTATGGCCGAACCCGGTGAGTTCTCCAAAAGAGCATTTCTTAACGGTAAGATGGATTTAGCTCAAGCCGAGGCTGTTGCAGATCTTATTGCCAGTGAGACAGAAGCTGCCCACAATGTGGCAATGCAGCAGATGAGGGGTAGTTTTTCCAATGAGCTTAAGGAGATGCGTGAGCAGCTACTGCATTTGGTTTCTCTTATGGAGCTTGAACTGGATTTTTCTGAGGAGGATGTGGAGTTTGCAGACCGTTCAGATCTGAAATTGCTTGTGGCTAAGGTTCTCGACAAGGTGAGCACTTTGGCAGAATCTTTCTCTTTGGGAAATGTAATTAAGAACGGAGTCCCTGTGGCCATCATAGGTGCAACCAATACCGGAAAGAGCACCTTGTTGAACACTTTGCTTGGCGAAGAGAAAGCCATTGTCTCAAACATCCACGGCACCACTCGCGATGTTGTTGAGGATACAATGAATCTTAACGGCATAACATTCAGATTTACAGATACTGCCGGAATAAGAGAGACCAAAGAAACCATTGAGATGATTGGCATTGAGCGAACCTATATGAAGCTCAAACAGGCCTCAATAATAATTATGGTATTAGACGCTTCCCGACAAGAATTCTTTGATGATTCGCTTGTGAATCTTACTTCGCGCATGAACGTTGGAAAACAGCAGCTGATAATTGCTCTCAACAAGTCCGATATGTTTGGAGAGGGGGCTATTGATGTTATGGTAGAACAGATTAAAAGGCTCAGCTCAGATCTTGGGCTCTCCCCTATTGCCGTACTGCCTATCTCAGCCAAGAACGGAGTTGGGATTGACGAACTTAAATCACTGCTTGTCTCAACCCAAAGTTCTCGTACCGTTGACCAGAACACCACTTTGGTAACCAACCTGCGTCACTACGAAGCCCTGTTAGATGCGCAACGCGCCTTGGATCGCGTTGAGGACGGCCTTAACGCCGGCACCCCTACCGACCTCGTCTCACAAGATATACGCGAAGCCCTCTACCACCTTGGCTCCATCATTGGCGAAATCAACACCGACGAAATCCTTGGCAACATCTTCAGCAAGTTTTGCATCGGCAAGTAATCCAGAGAAATCGGCTGAAACTCGGATATAATCGAAACATAATTCAGATACAAAATCGCTCTATTATTCAATAATTTACGTAATCGGAATAATTATCGCATTTTTGTTTTGAGTTGTTTTTGAGTTGTCGTTTTTTTTGTTGTTATTTTGTTGCTGGAATAAATTAACCAACAACAATAGCAACAAAATATGTCAGAATCAAAAGAACCGATACGCCTCCGACAGCGTAAAATGACGACTTGGAACATTTCCCTGTACCTCGACATCTATCTCAACGGAAAACGAACATACGAGTATCTGAAAATGTACCTGATTCCCGAACAAACGAGAGCCGACAGAGAAAAGAACAAAGAGACGTTAAAACTCGCCGACGCTGTCAGGGCGAAACGTGTAATCGAACTCAGGAACGGACAGTACGGGTTTAAGAACACGACCTCTGGAAAACTCCGATTTTTCGATTATTACAGGGAGTTGTGCGAAAAGCGTCTCGGAGAGGAAAGACGAGGGAATTATCTCGTCGAATCCTCTCCGAGGTATCGAGGGGTTCAAACCAGAGGAGGAGGTCAAGGCTGACACGCAGAAGATTCTCAAGCAAGTTCCGCCATAAAATGCAGCAGCCTCAAAGAAGCCTCAAGCATTACTATTAAGCTATCTTAAGAAATAGATATGGTTTCTTTGCTGTGCCATTTTATATCTCAAAATAGCGAACAAATAATCATCAAAGCCCTGCTGTGTCAAATCTATATTTATAGACTATATACTTATATAATCGTTAGTGATTGCAAATCAAACTATTGCCACTTTAATCACACTATCCTACTTGTTCTCAAAAATGCGATAAGCTTCATCAATCTTACTCAATGGGAAACGATGAGTGATGAGTGGAGTGGTGTCAATCTTTCCGGCTTCAATAAGGCGAAGGACTTCCTCGCAATCGCAACCATCTACACCGCCATTCTTGAAGGTGAGATTCTTGCCATACATTTTTTGTAAAGGACGAATCTGCTCACGGTCATAAAGAGCAACCACCGTAACAATAGCATTCGGGCGGCTCCATCATGGTCGCTGTTCTGGAGAACAAAATCCTTGAAGCGGATGTGGCAAAACTGCACAATCTATAAGCCTTTATATGGAGACAGTGTTGATTCTTCTGAATTTTCAAATTTATCTCATATATGATTCAACCCTCTCTTATTAGCTTATCTCGTTAGGAATCGCTATCTTTATCATCTTAATCAATCACAACCAAAGTATGATTCACGACATTTCTGAAGTCTTCAAAGACTACTGCAAAGCATACATTCACATTTTGACGAGTTTCCAGCCTTGCCTTGGCACTAAACAGTCAATCAATGAAGCAAACCAGGTGCATCAGTTTCTTGATGCCTACAAGAAGAAGTATCCAGATGCTATCACTTGGATGGAATTACCCATAAAGGATGTTAGGGAAGATGGTTCTTTTTACACTGCAAGGATAGATGGCTTTATTGTGGTACAAAAGCCAGCCCGCATCATCTTCATTGAGGCAAAACGTTTATCCCGCGAAAAGAAAGTGGACAGTTTAAGAGAAGATGTAAAGCGTATGAAAAGAATTCTTGAACAGAATTATTCAGGAGATCGTAAAATAAAGAACCTGAATCTGGACGATTATGATGTAACCGCCTTGTTCCTGGCCGATGTTTGGTGCAAGAAAGTCGAATTGTACAATAAGTTGGAATCCTATCTTGAAAGTCTAAAGATAGAAGGTATGACAATCCTAGATAAAAATAAGGCTGAAGTTAGCAATGGCTACATACTAATGTACGTCATGATGTCCTACGATAATCCAAAGAAGAAATAAAAACTAAATCTCTCTCATTTACAGCTGGTATTATCTGACTGATTGCAGGATTCAATGTCTGTAGAATTGAAATTTTGTCATGGATAAATCTTGATAAAACATCTGGTGTAATGATAAGATACACACCAGTCCCAGATATAGAGTGCTACTCTTATTTGAGACCGGTGCAACAGCTATATTACTTTACTTTATTTTATAAACCAAAAACAAAGTATTCACACTACTTTGGTACTGTATTATTTTTTAGCAGACTCTTGTTTCTGGAACAACTCTTTAAGGCTACCAATACTGCTGAGCATTGCAGAGGCATCGTATGGCATGAATACAGTACGTGTATCATCTCCGGATGTCATCTCCCTAAGAGACATAATGTATTTTTCAGCGAGCATATAATTAGCCGGAGAGATGTCTGACTTGCCAATTGCCGCTGTAATCCTGTTTATTGCCTCAGCCTCGGCATTTGCAACTGCAATTTTCGCGGCAGCTTCACCCTCGGCACGGAGGATATTTGTCTGCTTATCGGCATCAGCCTGATTGATTCTCGAAGCTTTTTCTCCCTCCGACTGCAGGATTGCCGCCTCTTTTTCACCCTGTGCTCTAAGAATCTTGGCACGTTTCTCACGTTCTGCCTGCATCTGCTGTTCCATTGCCTCCTTTACAGATGCCGGAGGTGTAATATCCTGTACCTCCACACGGTTTACCTTTACACCCCACTTGTTTGTTGCATCATCCAACACGTCGCGCAGCTTTGTATTTATGGTATCTCTTGAGGTAAGTGTCTCATCAAACTCAAGCTCACCGATAACGTTTCTTAAAGTAGTCTGGGTAAGTTTCTCTATTGCGTCGGGAAGATTGGCTATCTCATACACAGCCTTAATTGGATCCATAATCTGGTAATAGAGTATTGCATTTATGCTTGTCATTACATTATCCTTTGTAATAACACTCTGAGGCGGAAAATCAATCAGCTGCTCACGAAGGTCAATCTTCTTTGTCAACTTGTTTTTCACATACGTGTTACCATTGAAGTCACTCATAACATAGCGGTAATACATTTCACGAGGCCTGTCTAAAATAGGCCAGATGATATTAATACCGGAAGGGAGTGTCCTATGGTATTTTCCAAGACGCTCAATGATCTGAGTCTCGCTTTGGGGAACAATCAAAATTCCCTTTACCACAAAAATAAAAACTATTAGAGCAATAATGCCAACAATAATGTAAGTACCTGTCATAATTATATAGTTTTAACTGTTATAATGATACTGTCTACACTTACTACTTCCACGGCCCTACCCTTCTCAATTAGAGCACCATCTGCACTTACAGCCTTCCAGTCGTCGCCATCAATTGCAACGCGGCCGTATCCTGTTGACGGGTCAATATTCAAGGTTACTCTGCCCCTCTTCCCGACAAGGGCGTCTACATTTGTTTTTTGTCGGGAAGCAGATCTATATAAATACTTTCGCACGGCTGGGCGTACCAGCACAAAGGCCAAAAATGTAAATACTGCAAACACTAAAATCTGCCAAATTACAGGCAAATTCAATGCGCAAGCAACTGCCGATGCCAAGGCACCGATACTAAGGCAGGCAATAGCAAAACCGGTTGTAAAAATCTCTATAACAAAACAGATTAGGGCAATTATTACCCAAATGTGCCATGGCTGAAGCATAGTAGTAAATTTAGTTGTTTTATCTACCTACAAATATAGTGATTTTAGGTTAAGTATCACATAATAACTTGTTCTGTCATTAAATACATATTATTGGCAGAGTCAAAAAGCAAGTGCAACATTACAATAAAAATTTAAAAAACTCATCCTTAGGAGTAGAGAAATTTAATTTTTCTCTCGGTCTCCGGTTAATCTTCAACTGCACAGAATGAATATAATCATCCGTAAGGCTATTGAAATCAACGCCTTTTGGGATATATTGTCTAATGAGCTTGTTTGTATTCTCAATTGCGCCTTTTTGCCAAGAAGAATAAGAATCTGCGAAAAACACCTTTGTGCGAAGTTCTTTTGCAATCATTTCGTGGCGAGCGAATTCACTACCATTGTCCGTTGTGATTGTATGCACATTCTTTCTGTATGGTAATAGAAGCCGAATCACCGCTTCTGCCACCTTATCCGGATTCTTTCCATAAGGTAGACGCTCCATAAGCAGATAATTCTTACTTCTCTCGCATAGAGTTACTATTGCACTCTTATTGTTCTTGCCGATTATCAAATCCATCTCCCAATCTCCAAATCTTCTTCCATCAGCTTCTTCCGGCCTGGAATGTATGCTCACTCTGTTTGGTATATTTGTCGCCTTCGTTTTCCGCGCCACTTTCTTGTGGCGACGGTATTTGAGGCGGTGACGACAGTGCAATCTAAGCTCACCGCTCTCATCCGCGCGTATCCTTGCATATATGCTCTCATGGGATATATTTACACCTTTTTTGAAAAGATAACCTGATATCTGCTTGGGAGACCAATCCTCTTCCTTCAGAAGTCTCAGTGCCTCTTTTACAATATTGATGTTTAGAGACCTGTTCCCCGGCAAATGTCCTTTACGATCCCTTGCTCGTTCATCTGCCGCTGTCCAGCCGTATTTACCGAAACGATTGCTATTACGTTTCAGTTCTCTGCTAACTGTTGATTTATTTACTCCTATTTGCCGAGCAATGGCTGTTTGGGTCTTCCCCTCTTGTTTTCCCAGATATATTGCATATCTTTGCTCGCGGGTCAGTTGTCTGTACATAAGCAATACAAAGATAATTGATCTTTTGGGAGACTGCGTGTCTCCCTTTTTTTGTATTGCTTTTTGAAGCTGCCGCAACACTGGCGGGCTAGCCTGCCAGTGTTGCACTTCTATCTTGAATCTTTAGTTTTTTTCAGAATAGGTCATGAATTTACATAAAGAATATAACTGAATATGATTTATTGCAGTGCGTAAAAATACGCAATCCACTGCGTAAAATGTAAGGTTATGTGCAGAAGAGCAGAATATCAAACAATTAAAAGCAATGCAGAAAAGCGAATTGAGAAGAAGTTACTCAAATGAATTTCTAGTATCATTTTATTCCTTGAATTTGCAGTTCTTTTACAAATCCGTATCTCTACCTTTGAAAGATTACTACCCCAACCCTATTGACATGGTCTATAAGATCCCCATTTCTTAACGTACTAAAGAGCGATATATCAAACTCATACGGCAAAAGGAGATCATCCATTGCCAATATAATACTGTTAAGGTCATACCTTTGCAGCCTACTGCCTATAAGAGTTATATCAACATCTTAAAAAGGTCTGAAAGTTCCCTTTGCACGAGAACCGTACAAAACAGCTTTTTCTACCCTGTCATTTTTAGCAATTACAGATATAATCTTCTCTAATTCATTATTTTCAAGGCCATATAAAATAATTAAAATAACAATGGTTCTCTGTTATCTAATTCAGACATTTTTCTTTCAAAATCTACAAAAAGAGGAAAATACACATTAACTATCTCCTCATAAATTTCTTCAGCCTTTTCATCATCATAATTATGCGATGTATTGTTTTTGTCAGTTATGGGATCCATCCAATGTTTATCACTTATCAGCCCCATTTCAAAAGCCTTCCTAAAGGCATCTCGAGAACCTTTCACATCTGTATACCCTTGATATATAGCATAATCTCTCATAACATCCCATGCAAATTCATGAGTATATTCAAAACGTTGAATCAGCCCCTCCTTTAACAGTTCATCCACATCACAACCCCAATCCAACTTATCAGCTACAATCTCAACAGCCTTGCTCAATTTTTGCAAAGCCCTTTTGTAATTGTTAAACCTCTAAATCCACCTTATATCCTCTTTTTCTTCCATTGTCCGCAATGATGTTCCGCAAATTTACATAAAAACGGCAAAAGGATATATTTGTTTTAACTTTGCTTCCCGACAAATAATACAAGAGGTTATGACAAGAGATTGGGCAAATGGGGCTAAACGCGCAGTTGTAATGGGTGCAACATCCGGCATAGGGATGGAGGTTGCACTCCTATTGGCAAAAAAGGGGTGGAAGGTTGGCATTGCAGGGAGACGGGAGGAACGTCTGAACCATATAATGGACTCTACAGATGGAATTGTATGCTGCAAACAGATAGACATTACCAAAGAGAATGCACCTCTGCTGCTAAATGAATTGATTGAAGAGCTTGGCGGAATGGATCTCTATTTCCACAGCTCGGGAATAGGTTGGCAAAATGTGGCATTAGATATTGAAAAGGAGATGAAAACGGTTGAAACAAACGGTGTTGGCTTTACAAGAATGGTAACGGCTGCGTTCTACCATTTTGCCGAAAATGGTGGCGGACAGATTGCCGGCATAACCTCCATTGCCCGCACTGCAGGGCTTGGCGCCGCCCCCTCCTACTCGGCAACCAAACGATTCCAAAGTCACTATTTGGAGTGCCTTTCACAACTTTCAAGGATGCGCAAGCTAAACATACACATCACAGAGATTCGCCCCGGCTTTGTTGCAACAGATTTGTTGTCGGGAAGCAGATATCCTTTACAATTAAAGGCCTCAAATGTGGCCAAAAGCATTGTAAAAGCGGTTCTAAAGAGAAAAGAGATAGCAACCATAGATTGGCGCTACCGCATTTTGGTATTCTTCTGGAGGATGATTCCTCGCTGCGTATGGGTGAGGCTGATAAGTATTCATTCGTAGTCTGATTGTTGGCTTTGGCGTTGGCGTTGGTGTTGGCTTTAAATAATTTTGAATGGTTGTTTTCATTTCTTATATTTGTTGTGCGTTCACTTGGTCTCATTTCAGAGAGAGATATGAGTAACCTAATTGATTAACAACTAATTTTTTAACCAAATGAAAAACATCAGACTTATTTTGACGAGTCTTTTGCTTGTACTATTCTCGTGCAACCTTATGGCACAGAATATTCGGGTAAAAGGTACAGTTTCCGATGGAAGCACTAAGGAACCCCTGCCATTTGTCACCATTCAGTTGAAAGGGACAACACAGGGTGCAAACTCAGATGACAATGGATTCTACGCCATGGATGTACCATCCAATGCCACTCTGATCTTCAGCTTTGTTGGCTATAAACCTGTGGAGATAGCTGTTAACGGAAAGAGCGTAATAAATGTGGCAATGGAGCCGGAGGCCGAGATGCTGGAGGACTTGATAGTCGTAGCATACGGTACTGCCAAGAAAAGCTCGTTCACAGGTTCTTCGAGCCTTGTAAAATCAGACAAATTAGATTCAAAACCAATTACAACAGTAACAAATGCGCTTGTTGGTGCAGCATCCGGCGTTCAGGTAAGTACATCTAATGGACAACCAGGTTCATCGCCGTCTGTATACATTAGAGGATTAGGTTCTATAAGCGCATCAAACACACCGCTTATTGTATTGGACGGTATGCCTTACGACAACTCTATAAGCAGTATTAACCCAAACGATATTGAGAGTCTTACCGTTCTTAAAGATGCGGCATCTTCTGCATTATACGGTTCGAGAGCTGCAAACGGCGTGCTTATGATCACAACAAAGAAGGGCAGTAAAGAGAGACTGAGAGTTAATGTTAAGTTTAATCAAGGATTTACAGCCAAACAGAGCAACGATTATAAAACCGTAGGTCTTAATGACTACGTTACTTTATATTGGGAGAATTTAAGAAACCAGTATGTAAGAGATGGCAAAAGCTACGAGGTTGCCGGGGAGGAAGCCGCTTTGAACCTTTTTGACAATCTTACATATAATCCGTTCAATGTGTCTAATGATCAAGTTTTGAACAGCAACGGAGAGGTTAATCCAAACGCCAAGTCAAAATGGGCAGAAGATACGGATTGGTACGATGCAATCCAACGAGTGGGCAAACGTACAGACGCAGCAATATCTATAAGCGGTGGAACGGAGAAGAGCGACTATTTTGCATCTATAGGTTACACCAAAGAGCAGGGCTATATTATAGGTTCGGACTTCAAACGTTATACTGCAAGAGCCAACGTTAACTCGCAAATAACCAAATTCCTTAAGGTTGGTACCAATTTGTCTGCAAATATGAGTTCAAGTAACGGAAACCAAAATGAATCGTCGGGAAACAATATAAATCCTTTTAGATTTGTCCATTACATTGGCCCTATCTACCCTATTCACCTTCATAACCCTGAAACAGGTGAATATCTGTACGATGAGAACGGGGAGAAAATCTACGATTTTGGTACCGGCTACAGTGTTGGTGGCATTTCTGTTCCTTTAAGAGATTATATATCTGGAAATAACCCTGCCAAGGAGCTGCAAGAAAGATATGACGGATACAAACGCAACACCATAAACGGCAAAGTGTATGCAGAGGTATCGTTCTTAAAAGATTTTAAATTTACATTTAACGGAGGTGTTGGAACAAATGCTTATCTTGCATCCTCTGCAACTATTGTTTATCCAGAGAAGGGAAATACTGGAAATGCAACAAAAAGCAATTCATTTACAACAACATGGACATTTAACGAACTACTTACTTATAATAAAGATATAGGGAAACACCATGTTGATGTTCTTATTGGTCATGAGAGCTACGATTATAAATACAATTATCTATCGGCCTCAATGAAGGACCAAAAGTTTGACAATAACTACGAGCTTGGCAACTACACAAACATAAACAGCATGCCAAGTTCATATACCAGTTCATACGCAACAGAGGGTTATCTTTCTCGTTTGAACTACGACTACGACAGCAAATATTTTGTATCTGCTTCATTCAGAAGGGATGGTTCGTCTCGTTTCTACAAAGATTCAAGATGGGGTAATTTCTGGTCTGTTGGAGGTGGCTGGAGAATAGACAGGGAAAACTTTATGAAAAGTGTAAAATTCATTGATATGCTTAAGCTAAGGTTTTCATACGGTGAGGTTGGAAATGACGATGTTGGAGGCTACTATCCATGGAGAGCTACATACAAGAACTCGCAGAATGCAGAGGAGGCAGGATATATCCAAAGTTCGCTGGGAAACAGAGATCTTAAGTGGGAGGTTTCAAGAAATGTAGATGTTGCATTGGAATTTAGTTTCATTAACAGGATAAAGGGCAGCGTTGAGTTCTTTAACAGACAGTCTGACAATCTGTTGTTCTCAATTCCATTATCACCGTCTGCAGGTATCACAGAACAGGATATGAATACAGGAACAATGTATAACAGAGGTGTTGAGTTTGAAGTTACAGGAAATATATTCACAAAGAGGGATTTCACTTGGGATGTTAGCTTTAATGCAACACATTTGGAGAACAAGATTACCAAACTACCGGTAGAACCGTTCAAGAGCGGTGTACACAAAGTTGAGGAGGGACACTCAAGATATGAGTTTTGGCTACGTCAATGGAAAGGAGTTGACCCTGCAACAGGTAGTAGTCTGTATCTGCCGGAGGATAAGTTCATCGCAACTTCTGAGAATATTGTTGACATCAACGGCAATAAATATACTACGAATATAGAGGAGGCTAAATACGCATATTCCGGCAAGAGTATGCCAAAAATCACCGGTGGTATAACAACCAATTTAGCGTACAAAGGTTTTACGCTATCGCTTAACTTCTACTATCAGTTAGGTGGAAAGATGTATGACGTTGTATACTCTAATCTGATGTCTCCTGGTACAGGTTCTTTGTCGTACTCCACTTTGCATGTTGATATGTTAAAACGTTGGCAGAAACCTGGTGATGTTACCAATGTACCAAGAGTTTCAAACGGAAGCGATTCAAAAGATCTCTATGCAGGTTCCACCAGATGGCTTATTTCATCTAACATGTTGGAACTTACAACCATAAACTTTGGCTACAAATTCCCGAAAAAGTGGATAACAAAGCTTGGTGTAACAGATTTGAGACTTTATTGTTCGGCAGAAAATATGTTTCAATTGACCAAGAGAAAAGGTATATATCCTCGCAGAAAAGTATTCTCGGGATACAGCAGCAACGGAGATGTTTACCTCCCATCGAGAGTATTTACTTTTGGCATTAACGTATCATTTTAATTAACAAACAGATATAAAACATTATGAATAAAATAATAATATCTTCATTATTAGCCATTCTCTCTGTATGCCTTTGCTCATGTGACAAAGATTTTATGGAGAAGAAATCTACGCAGAATGTAGACCAGTCCCAGATGTTTGAGACAACAGATGGCGGTATGATGGCCATAAACGGTATACATAAACTTATGTACACCCCGTCTCTTTCAAGCTCGTATGCACAGGGCGGCTACCAGACCTTTATGATATGGATGGATATGATGGGCGAAGATTTGGTATACACACGTGCCAACGCACAATTCCAATCTCAGGCCAAGTGGACATTGCACCGCAATGCCACATCCAGCCATCTCTCATACCATTATAATCTTTTCTATCAATTTATCTCAAATGCAAATATGATTCTTCAAAACATAGACGCTGCAAAAGGTACACAGGAGGAGAGAGATTACATTAAAGGACAGGCATACGCCTACAGGGCATTTGCTTATTACAATCTGGTGCAATGTTGGGGCGGCAGATACAAAGCAGAGGGGAACAATAACCAACTTGGCGTTATCGTAAGGACAGAGCCTACCACAGAGAATCTTCCAAGATCTACAGTGGAACAGGTTTATGAGTTGATTAACAGCGATCTTGATAACGCTATAGAGCTACTGTCTCATGTAGCCACAATTGCAAAAACCAACAAGTCTCACATTGATGTACATGTTGCAAGAGGCCTTAAAGCCCGTGTGCTTCTAACACAAGGGAAATGGTTGGAAGCAGCAAATATGGCAGCACTTGTAGTAGAAAAATCCGGTGCAAAATTGCAGGATGACACATATACAACTTTCAATAACAGGATGAGTGACCAGTCCAACACAGAGTGGCTGTGGGGCAAGAAAGGTTTGGAGGAGCAGGCCGGCACACTAAAAGACTTCCATAGCTTTATGTCAAATAAGAATGTTAGCTATAACAAAAATACACCTCGTGCCATATACAACCTTTTGTATAACAGAATATCAAGCACAGATGTAAGAAAGACACTATGGTTTCCTCGTGCTCAGGATCCTAAGACAAAACCTGCGCCAATAGTTCCAACAGGTGGTTATATAAGGAACTATATGGCAAACAAATTCTTGTTGGCTAACGAAAATGCAAAATGCGGAGATGTCCCATGGATGCGACTTCCGGAGATGATGCTTATCATGGCAGAAGGATATGCACGTGCAGGTAAGTACTCAGAAGCCGCTAATGCGCTTTATCCATTGGCTCATCATAGAGACCCGGAGTATAAATTATCTACAAAAACAGGTGATGAATTGATAGATGAAGTAATGTTCCAGAGAAGGATTGAACTTTGGGGTGAAGGATTCAGGTTCTTGGATCTTAAGAGACTTGATATGCCATTAGACAGAGGTCCAAAACCTCGCACAGAGCTTGGTTACAGCGATGCTCCATGGAATAGCAATAAAAAGATGCCTACAAATGTAGACCCTGAAGCCTCAAACTACAATATGTACGACGGCCACCCTATGGGTGAGGAGAACAGGTACAGAGAGGCCGGCACCAAGGAGTGGCAGTGGCTATTTCCTCAAAAGGAGATAGATGTAAACAGCCTATGTGAACAGAATCCTATTTAATATGTTTTATGAACAAGATATTATCATTTACACTTCTATTGCTGCTATGTGCGGTAACAGAGGTTTGGGCTCAACCACAACAGGAGGAGTATAAATGTGGTCTGGACTATTTTATGCCAAACAGCAAATACTCATTCAATAAAGATATATCTACCCCAAAAGATGTGTTAGGTTTTCAACTTGGGCAGCAACATGTAGATTGGGGGCAGGTGCTACAGTATATGTATACTCTTGCAAAGGAGAGCAAAAGAGTCTCTGTAAAGGAGATGGGGCGTACATATCAGCACAGGCCGTTCATAGAGGTAGTGATTACTTCAGAAGAGAACCAAAGGAACATTGACAAGATTAAAGAGGAGCATCTTAAATTAAGTGATCCAAGCGAATCCGGTTCTCTCTCTTTGGAGGAGATGCCTGTTGTTGTAAATCTTATATATAGCATCCATGGCAACGAACCATCCGGCGTTAACGCATCCTTGGCTACAGCTTATTTCTTTGCGGCGGTGCAGGGCGAAGAGATGGAGAAACTTTTAGAGAATACCGTTATTGTTATGACACCGGGAGCAAATCCGGACGGCATAAACCGTTTTGCATCATGGGTAAACAGCTCAAGAAGCCTTACAGATGTTTATGACCTCAACTCCCGCGAGTTTCAAGAGCCGTGGCCATCAAGCAGAACAAATCATTATTGGGCAGACTGCAACAGAGACTGGCTTATGCTCCAACATCCCGAAGGTGTTAACGGTGTGGAAACCTACTTTGACTGGCTGCCTAATGTTGTAGCAGACCTTCATGAACAAGGCTCTGCACGCCCATATTATTTCAGCCCCGGTCATCCCAAACGTACCCATCATCTGACAACTCAATTAAATCAGGATTTTACAGCAGAGATCTCATCTTATTGTGCTGCAGAATTGGATAAAATTGGAACAGGATACTATTCAAAAGAGGGATACGATGACTATTACTACGGAAAGGGGGCGGCATACGGAGACATTCACGGTTCAATCTGTCTGCTGTACGAACAGGGTACATCAAGAGGACATCTTAGGATGACTGCTAATGGTATCCGCTCTTTTGCCTGGACAATCCGTAATCAGGCAATGGGTTCTTACGCTACCGTATTCGCTGCCTGCAGGATGAAAGATCGTTTGAACAAGTATCAAAGAGACTATTTTGTAAATGCTCTCAATGAAGCTAAAAGCGAAAACATAAAAGGTTATGTTTTTGATACTCGCGGTTCCAAATCTCTTGCATTTCATTTTTTGGATAATATGTCACACCACAGGATAGAGGTATACAAACTTGCAAAAGATCTCTCAGTACAGGGGAAACAGTTCAAAAAAGATGATGCATATATCATTCCGGTTGAGCAGAAATACAGCAAAATGATAAAGGCCGTAATGGAGGATAACCTCACATTCATAGACAGCACTTTCTACGACATATCGGCATGGACATTCACCCATGCGTTCAACCTCAACTATGCTCCTGTAAAAAGTACTGCAGGGCTTGTCGGGAAGCGTATAGACAATAATACGTTCCATAGAGGGGAGGTTATTGGCGGCAAGAGCAACTATGGATATCTGTTTGACAATGTTGAATTTTATTCACACAAGGTCATTTATGAGCTTCAAAAGAGAGGATTGTATGTATCTGTTAGCGGAAGGCCTTTTATTTTCCATTCCGGAGATATAAAAAGGGAGATGGGTTATGGAACCGCCTTGGTAATGGCTCAGAACCAACCGCTTTCATCTGAGGAGATATACAAACTATTGGTTGACCTTGCTGCAGAGACAGGTGTTGATATTTACGCTGCATCAACAGGATTGATGGAGGATGTAGATTTGGGAAGTCCGGCATACCTGCCAATAAAACAGCCTAAAGTTGCAATACTTGTAGGACGGTCTATGGGTGTCCCTGACTCCGGAGAAGCCTGGTATCTGTTAGACAAACGTTTCCAGATGCAACCTGTATTAATTGAAAGCAAAGAGATAACTTCAAAGAAGTTACAGCCATACAACACCATTATTCTTGCAAATGGTATTCCAGATATTGGCAAAACGGGCAATGCCGCACTTAAAGAGTGGATAGAGAACGGAGGAACTCTTATTGCTACAGGCAAGGCTTATGAGTGGGTTGCAGATATGGGAATTATGCAGTTAAAGAAAAAAAGCACCGCAATAAAGGCAGACTCAACCAAATATCTTGTGTATGCAGATAAAAAGGAGGCATCTGCCGGCAACACTATAGCAGGTGTTATACTTAACTGTACATTAGACAAGACTCACCCTCTTGGATGGGGACTAAATCAGGATGAGATAGCTGTGTTAAAGAAAGGGAACATAATTCTAAACAAGGATAAGGATCCATACGTATCACCTTTGCACTACAGCTCAAAACCTGTTTTGTCTGGATTCTTATCTGTAAAAAATGAAATGCTTTTAAAGGATACTCCGGCTGTTTTTGCAAAGCCTTACAAATCTGGCAAAGTGATAGTTTTTGTTGACAATATGAACTTCCGTTCCTACTGGTTTGGCACAAGCAAAATTTTTATGAACGCTGTATTCTTTAGTGAGTGTATTAAATAAGGTTTTAAAAGTTTTATTTTTTTATTACATACATTAAATATTAAAGGGCTGTGTTAAAATGAAAGTTTTGATGCAGCCCTTTTAAGGTGTGTTAGAATTAGCAAAATGCAAGGCACTGGCACTTATGCCGAATTCTTAAGGCAACGCAGCAGTTTGCAATTATGACATGCCTCCTTTTTACGAATGTTTATAGAGGTTATTATTAAAGTTAGAAAACAGAAATATAACAATCTGCGATTGAAATTTATTAAAGATATATGCTCAATAAATTTGCTATTGACAATAAACAATTAATAATTAAATCGCTAAAAAATGTTAGAATCAAAGAAAAAGATTGGAGAAATTGCTGCTCTTTGGGCTGCAGATAAAGAGTTGTATGTTAAATCATCTACAATGGCTGCCTATATGTTGATTATGAAGAACCATATTATTCCGCAATTTGGAGAGATGACACATATTGCAGAGGATGATGTTCAAACGTTTGTTTTAGAAAAGTTAAAACAGGGGCTCTGCCAAAAAACGGTAAAAGATATTATCATTACACTTAAGATGATTCATAAGTATGGAGAAAAACATAAATTGCTCAATCATATTGAATGGTATATTAAATATCCCGCAAATCCTAATAGCATTGAGCTTCCTATTCTTTCAAAAGTTAATCAGAAAAAACTTATGAACCATATCATTAATAATTTTACCTTTAAGAATTTTGGTATATTTTTAACATTGTCAACCGGTATGCGCATTGGGGAGGTATGTGCATTAAAATGGTCTGATTTTAATATTCAAAAAGGAACGGTATCGGTACAGAGAACTATAGAACGTATCTATTTTGTAGGGAACGGAAAGCCATATACAAAACTTATTATAAACACGCCTAAAACAAAAAATTCTAAAAGAGAGATTCCGCTTAGCAAGGAGTTAAAAAGAGTTATAAAATCATTAATAGAGATTGTAAATCCCGATTATTACATACTAACAAACAATTCAATCCCCACAGAACCCAGAACATATAGGAATTACTTTAACAAATTGTTGGAGCAATTAGATATCCCCAAATTAAAATTTCACGGACTAAGACATAGTTTTGCTACACGCTGCATAGAGAGCAAATGTGACTATAAGACTGTTAGCGTGCTACTTGGTCATTCCGATATTGGAACCACTCTTAATCTATATGTCCATCCTAACGATGAGCAGAAAAGGCTCTGTATAAACAGGATGGAAAAATTTCTCAAATAATACACTATTAACAATACAACCAAAGTTTAATTAAGGATACACAACCATAGTTCAACTAATACATAACCAAAGCTAAAGCACAAGCAACAATATTAATAAACGCAGAAACTCTATACAAGCCCCTTTGGGTAACAATCAAGGTGATATACATAACATCTGCGTTATTTTCATTTTAATAATTTTGTAATAAATTTGCGCGTTGGTAGCTATTATGGCTTTAGCATTGGCTTTGGCGTTGGCTTAAATTATGGCTTTTGCTTTGGCGTTGGCATTGGCTTAATTTAACTATAAACTTAATACACGGGTATGGCTAAAAAAAATTATACAGAGGAAAACACAGGATTTGAGCTTCCTGCAGAGGTTGCAAAGGGCAACTACGTAAATATGGCTGTAGTGAGCCACTCAAAGAGCGAGTTTATAATGGACTTCTTGAGCCTTATGCCGGGAATGCCCGCCCCTACCGTTTTGGACAGGATCATTACAACTCCGGAGACAGCCAAACAGATACTTATAACGCTCCAAGAGAACGTAGAGAAATATGAACGCAATTTTGGAGAGATAGAACTTGATAATCAAACAACAGATATTCCAATAGGCTTTGGCTCCCCGAATGCCAAAGCATAGAAAAGAAAATTATGAAGGAAAATTTAAGAATCGTGGTGCTTGCAAAGCAGGTACCGGATACCAGGAATGTTGGCAAAGATGCTATGACTCCGGAAGGTACCGTAAACAGAGCTGCTTTGCCTGCAATTTTCAATCCCGAAGACCTTAACGCTTTAGAGCAGGCTTTGAGGGTTAAAGATCAACACAAATCAGCTGAGATTATCCTCCTCACCATGGGACCTGGCAGAGCTGCAGATATTATCCGTGAGGCAATCTTTAGAGGAGCAGACAAAGGTATTCTATTGTCAGACAGAAAGTTTGCAGGTTCAGACACACTTGCAACCTCATACGCACTATCACAGGCTATAAAACAGATTAACCCGGATCTTATCTTTGCAGGACGTCAGGCAATAGACGGCGATACCGCACAAGTAGGGCCGCAGGTAGCCGAGAAACTTGGAATACCACAAGTTACATATTCAGAAGAGGTTATGGATCTCAATGAGACCGGTATAACCATCAAGAGACGTTTGGAAAGAGGTATTGAGATTGTAAAATCAACCCTTCCCGTTCTCATCACCGTCCACGCAACAGCAGCAGAGTGCCGCCCAAGAAACGCAAAGCAGGTGCTCAAATTCAAATATGCAAGAACCGAGAGTGAGAATAATCTTCCCGACAAGACATTCAAGCTTTCACTGCAAGAGCATCCATACCTGCAGATAGCAGAGTGGACAGCTGCAAACATTGGCGGAGACGACAACAGCTTTGGACTAAGCGGCTCGCCTACAAAGGTTAAAAAGATAGAAAACATTGTGTTCCAGGCAAAAGAGGCAAAGAAACTTACAGCTTCAGATGCAGATATAGACGGTCTGATTGTAGAATTGCTCTCTAATCACACAATTGGTTAATAAATAATTAGGAGAAAAGACAATGAACAATATAATTGTATTTTGCGAAACCGACAACGGTAAATTGTGTGATGTAAGCCTTGAACTCCTTACAAAAGGACGTGCACTCGCACAGACACTTAACTGCAACCTTGAGGCCCTTCTTATTGGCTACAATGTAGAGAATCTTGCAGATGAACTTTACAAATATGGGGTAAACAAAGTACACCTTGCAGACGACAAGCAGTTGGAATTCTTTAGAACACTTCCATACGCCTCAATAACAATAGCTCTCTTCAAACAGGAGAAACCGCAGATTGCACTCTTTGGAGCTACAAGCATTGGAAGAGATCTTGCACCTCGTGTATCAAGCGCACTCCACAGCGGTCTTACAGCAGACTGTACCTCATTAGAGATTGGAGACCACAAGGATGCAAAAGGAAACGAATGGAAAAACCTTCTTTACCAGATACGTCCGGCATTTGGCGGAAACATCATTGCAACCATCGTAAACCCTGAGTGCAGGCCACAAATGGCAACTGTAAGAGAGGGTGTCATGAAGAAAGAGGTTGCAGCGGTACCTGCAAAAGGAACAGTTTCAAAGATAGATGTAAAATCCATCCTCACAGATGCAGATATGGCTGTTGAGATAATCGAGAGACATATTGAGGAGAAGAAGATAGACATAAAGGGGGCACAGATCATTGTTGCCGGCGGATACGGAGTTGGCAGCAAGGAGAACTTCAAGCTTATCCACGACCTTGCAAAGGTTCTTGGTGCAGAGGTTGGAGCATCACGTGCGGCAGTGGATGCAGGATTTACGGAGCATGAGAGGCAGATTGGCCAGACCGGTGTAACCGTAAGACCTAAACTGTTCATCTCTGTTGGTATATCGGGACAGATACAGCACACTGCAGGTATGGACGGTTCATCTATGATCATCTCAATAAACAACGACCCTGAGGCTCCTATCCACAAGATAGCAGACTACTCTATCATAGGTGATTTAAATGAAGTATTACCAAAGATGATTGCATCTTACAAAAAACACAGCAAATAGCATGGCAAATTTTTATACAGATAATTCAGATTTGAAGTTCCAGTTCGGGCATCCTCTAATGAAGAAGATTGTTGAGCTTAAAGAGGACGGATTCAAAGATTTTGGAAAATATGACTACGCTCCTGCAGATACAGAAGATGCGATAGATTCTTACGAAAAGGTGATGGAGATTATAGGCGGTATTTGCGGTGATGTTCTTGCCCCCAATGCAGAGGGTGTAGACCATGAAGGTCCTCTTTGCGAGAACGGCAGGATAAAATATGCAAGCGGCACGCAACAGAACCACGATGTACTTACTCAGGCCGGTGTTTACGGACTTTCACTTCCAAGAGAGTATGGCGGACTCAATTTTAGCATGGTCCCATACGTGATGGCAGCCGAGGTGGTATCGAGAGCAGATGCAGGCTTTGCAAATATCTGGGGTCTGCAGGATTGTGCAGAGACCATTCACGAATTTGCCTCCAAAGAGATAAGGGAGGAGTTCCTTCCAAGAATAAACAAGGGGGAGACCTGCTCAATGGATCTTACTGAACCGGATGCAGGTTCTGATCTGCAGGCAGTTATGCTAAAGGCTACATGGAGCGAAGAGAAACAGATGTGGCTGCTTAACGGTGTAAAGCGTTTCATTACAAACGGTGACGCAGATATTAAACTTGTTCTTGCACGTAGCGAAGAGGGCACAACAGACGGACGTGGACTTTCATACTTTGTATATGATAAAAAGTGGGGCGGAGTGAATGTGAGACGTATAGAGAATAAACTTGGTATAAAGGGCTCCCCTACCGCCGAGCTTGTATTCAAAAATGCCCCTGCAAAGCTTATAGGTGACAGGAAGATGGGACTTATCAAGTACGTTATGTCACTTATGAACGGTGCCCGCCTTGGCGTTGGAGCACAATCCGTGGGACTTTCCGAAGCTGCTTACAGAGAAGCTGTTAAGTACGCAAACGAACGTGCTCAGTTTGGTAAGTCAATTATCAATTTCCCTGCAGTTTACGAGATGCTTGCGGTAATGAAGGCAAAACTTCAGGCAAGCCGTGCCCTGTTATACGAAACAACACGTTTTGTAGATGTCTACAAAGCATACAATATGATTGCAGAGGAGAGAAAACTTACCCCGGAGGAGAGAACAGAATCCAAGAAGTACAACAGACTTGCAGATATGTTCACCCCTGTTCTTAAGATGAACTCCAGCGAGTATGCCAACCAGAATGCTTACGATGCCATTCAAATTCACGGAGGTTCGGGATTCATGAAAGAGTATCCTGTAGAGAGACTGTACAGAGATGCCAGAATCCTTACAATCTACGAGGGAACATCTCAGTTACAGGTTGTTGCCGCAATAAGGTATGTAACCAACGGTTCTTACCTTGCACAGATAAGAGAGTACGAAAAAGCCGAGATTAAACCAGAATTTCAGGCAATTAAAGATAAATTGGTTGCCATGACCAACCAGTTTGAGGATGCTTGCAATTTTGTTCACGAGACGGCAAAGACGCTTGAAAACGGTAACGAGTATATAGACTTCCATGCTCGCAGACTTGTGGAGATGGCATCACATATCATTATGTCTTATCTTCTCTTGATTGACGCACAGAACAGTGAGTCGTTTGTAAACTCTCTAAATGTTTATGCCGGCAAATCCGAGGGATGGAATAATGACAGATACTCTTACATAAAGAGTTTCAATCCTTGTGATCTTAAGTTCTTTACGGCTGTTAAGGATGAGAGTGTAGCTGCCGAATAAAGAAGATGAGATAGCGTCATTATAAAAAGATTAAGCTATGTGAAAACTTCGGACTTAGTCCTACGTCCCGTCTCGCCTTTGGCGAGCCACCCATTCATGGGCCATGGGCGGCCACATTTTCACTTATAGCTTAATCTTTTAAAATATTCAGACTATGACAACTATAGCACTTGTGGCTTAATCTTTATAAATATACTGCTACTCGTACTCAACATATTTGATTATATCATATTGTAAATTATGTACAACATCTCATTTATAGGTGCAGGTAACGTAACATTCAGACTCTCTTTGGCATTGCAGCAGGCAGGGTATAACATCCGGACTATCGTAAACAGATCTGCAGACAAAGCCGAATCTGTAGTAAGGGCTCTTAAAAGACACAGAAGCCATGCAATAGCAACAGGTGACTATAACGCCATCCCTGCAGACTGCGACTTGATAATCATATCTGTATCTGACACCTACATAAGAGAGGCTGCTAAAAAAGTGAATGAAACGCTCATAAGCAGAAACCTTTTTATTCCGGTTGTACATACCTGCGGAGCAGTGCCGTTGGAGACACTTACAGATGAATTGTCGGGAAGAAAATGCGGTGTCTTCTATCCACTTATGACACTCAGCAAGAACAAGGAGATAGATATGAAGTTAGTGCCTTTTCTAATTGAGTCTAACGACACCGGCCTGCAACAGATGCTCTGCACCATTGTACAGCAGATGAGGGCAGAATACAAAATATGCGACTCGGCAAAACGACTGCAGATGCATGTGGCAGCTGTATTCGTATCTAACTTTACCAATTACATGCTGGCTCTTGCATACCGAATAGCACACCCCGATTTTGTCTACCTTCTCCCCTGTGCCGTTGAGACCGTAAGAAAAGCGTTTCTCAACAAGCCATCGGTATCACAGACAGGACCTGCAAAAAGGGGGGATACTACAACTATCAACGAGCACCTCAACGTATTGGCACAAATGAACCTTAACGAAGAGAGGGAGATATATGAGTACCTGAGCAGGATGATTATGCAGAGCAATGCCTTAGGAACCGATATTCATCCCAACACTAACAAAGCTAACAAAGAGAATAATGAGTAACTATAAAACCAAATTGGCAAATATAAAAGCCTTTGCATTTGACGTAGACGGAGTATTTACAGACGGTAGCGTTCTCTGCCCGCCAAGCGGAGAACTCATAAGGGTATATGACTCAAAAGATGGAATGGGCCTTAGGATGGCATATCTTAAAGGCTACCCTATAGGAATCATCACCGGAGGCGATTCACGTTCAATAACATCCAGATTTCAAGACACTTTAGCAACAGATATATATATGAAATCGAGGAACAAGCTCCCAGATTTCATGGACTTCTGCAACAGACATAATCTAAAGCCTAATGAGGTTGTTTTTGTGGGTGATGATCTTCCTGACATTCCTGTACTAAAGGTCTGTGGGCTGGCGGTATGCCCTGCCGATGCCGTTAATGAGGTTAAAGAGGTCTGCGATTACGTATCGCTTTACAAGGGGGGGAAAGGTTGTGTTAGGGATCTGGTGGAGCAGGTACTTAAAGTGCAGGGGAAATGGGTGTTTGACCCTATTGAATATAGCGCAAAAAGAGGTATAGGACAATAGTTCTGTTTATTGTTAAAAGATGTTAGAGAAGGTATTAAACGGTAAAAAGCTGATTTTGGCATCCGGCTCTCCGCGCAGGCATGAACTGCTCGGTGGATTGGACTACCCTTTTGAGATTGATACAAAAAACAATTTCACGGAGGAGTATCCTGCAGATATGCCTGTAGAGGAGGTACCGCTCTTTTTGGCTAAAGGAAAATCTTACGGATTCCACAGGCCGCTTGCAGATAATGAGATAATCATTACGGCAGACACAATGGTACTGTGTAAAGGCCGCATTATGGGTAAGCCACACAGCAAAGAGGAGGCTACAGAGATGCTCTCCTCCTTAAGCGGGAACAAACACACTGTACTTACAGGAGTATGTATAAGAAGCAACTCCAAAACAGATATGTTTACAGCCCGCACGGATGTATACTTTAATGAGTTGAGCCGTGAAGAGATTGAATATTACCTTGGCAAATACAAGCCATACGACAAGGCCGGCTCATACGGAGTACAGGAGTGGATAGGTTATGTTGGAATCAGCAGAATAGACGGCTCATACTACAACGTAATGGGGCTGCCGGTTCAATTAGTCTACAGATCACTCTTGAACTTCTGAGAGATATCTCCATCATCTATTAGTCTGCGCATAACCTCTACGTAGAGTTCCGGATTATTGGGGTTAAGTGCGCAGATATCCTTTTCGTTCCACTTGCGCCCCGTGATACCGCACTGCTCTACAAACTCCCTAACAGCGCTTTCCGCATCACGCACCAAACTATCTACACCTCCCACCTTTTTTCTGTTTGACAAGCAGACATCACAGATTCCGCAATTGGGAATATCCTCCTGTCCAAAATATTTTATAAGTTGACGGCTGCGGCACAGGCTCTCCTCCTGCAGATACTCTATCATAGCCTCTATCCTACCGGCAAACACCTCCTTACGCTCATTGTATCTCTTGTCGGGAAGATAAAAATTACTCTCTGTAAGACGCTCATAGTGCATTATCATAAGCGGGGTCTTTACCCTTGGAATATATTTTAGCACATGCATACGCGAAAGAGTTATCAACTTCTGTTTGACACCTTGCGGAGAATCTGTTGTTATGCGCGCAACATACTCCTCGTCTATTGGGGTGATCTTGGAGAAAATGCCTGTGTATATGCGCATAAGCGATTTTAGAAATGTATCCAAGGTGCGGTTATTCACCTGAACCTTGTAAAGAGAGTCTCGCGATACGGTAAACATTATCTTTGCCGGATTGTCAAGCTCATCTGTAAGTTCCCAATAGCCCTCCTGCTCAATATACTTAATTGCATAATAGGCGGTTGGAGCATTAAGGGAAAAATGGCGGGCAAAATCTGCAAGATCAAATTTGTTTACGCTGCCGTTCCCCTCCTCGTATGCATAGCCCAAATATTGGAAAACTTTCTGATATATATCCTTAATATAATCCGGCGGTGGAAAATTCACACTATGAATCTGCCTGAGACGCTTAATATCCTCACTGTTCCAAAGAAGCGTTGCATACGATTTTTTGCCATCTCGTCCCGCACGCCCTGCCTCCTGAAAATATGACTCAATGGCACTTGGCACATCATAATGTACAACAAAACGCACATCCGGCTTGTCTATACCCATTCCAAAGGCGTTGGTAGAGACAATTACGCGCAGTTTGTCGCTTTGCCAGTTATCTTGCTTAAGAGTTCTAAGCTCGCGGCTCATTCCGGCATGATAGAAATCTGCATCAACGCCCTGAACCTTAAGAAAATTAGCTATCTCCTCACATTTTTTTCTCTCCCTCACATATATGATGCCCGTTCCCGGGACGCCCCGGCATATTCTTAGCAGATTTCCCAATTTATCATCTGTATTACGGACCACGTAAGCTAAATTCTCTCTTGCAAAACCGCTGCAGATAAGGTTAGGTTCGGCAAAATCTAATTTGCTCATTATGTCGTCCGCCACAGACTTGGTGGCAGTTGCAGTAAGCGCAATTACCGGCACATCCCCTATAAGCTCCCTTATCTCGGCAATCTTAAGATACGGGGGGCGGAAATCATATCCCCATTGAGATATGCAGTGCGCCTCGTCAACCACTAAAAAATTAACATTCATCTTTGCCACCCTCTCCCTAAAGATGGCAGTTCTCAAACGCTCCGGCGATACGTACAGAAATTTGTAATTGCCGTAAATGGCATTGTCCAATGCGGCATCTATCCTCCCCCTGCTCATACCGGAATAGATACTCAGAGCAGGAATACCCCTCTTTACCAAATTCTGCACCTGATCCTTGATTAGCGCAATCAACGGCGAAACTACAATACAGATACCCTCTTTGGCAAGGGCAGGAACCTGAAAGCAGATAGACTTTCCCCCTCCTGTTGGCATAAGCGCCAGAACATCACGCCCAGCAAGTGCCTCATTTATAATCTCCTCCTGTTTTGGCCTGAAGCTATCATAACCCCACACCTGTTTTAATATACTGTGAATATCCACAGCCTCTGTCTTATTTAAATTATCACCCATAGTATATTAATTTACTTTCGCTTCCCGACAAAAATAGAAATACCTTAGAACAACTTTTTCCTCTGTACAAAGCTATAAAATTTATTTTCATACAATCAAAATTTTTAATTTAGTAAGCGTTAAAAAATAAATTTCAAAGATTTCATGTTCGGTTTCAAATGTCGCAAGAATTTGAGAGGCACGGCAGAGTTTTTGTAATGAAACCGTTGCTTGAAATGTAAAAAGTACATACATTTGCAACATGGTTCAAGCAGTTGAAAAACTTTTGAATCGAAATTTTGTTTATTAAAAAAAACCGGAAACCGGTTTTTCGCATCGAATTTTATTTGATTTTAACACCGGTTTCTATAAATAATAAAGTGATATGTTTAACATTGACGATTTAAAAAAGTATGGGATAGAGGGAACTACCAATGTAGTTTACAACCCATCATACGAAGAGCTTTTCAAAGCAGAGACAGCTCCTGGTCTGACAGGTTATGAGAAAGGCCGGGTTACCGAGCTTGGCGCAGTTAACGTTATGACAGGTATCTATACCGGACGTTCTCCTAAAGACAAATACTTCGTTTACGATGACACCTCTAAGAATACAGTTTGGTGGACATCTGAGGAGTACAAAAACGACAACAAACCTATGTCTGTAGAGACTTGGAATGTTGTTAAAGGTATTGCAAAGAGGGAACTTTCCAACAAACCTTTGTATGTTGTTGATGCATACTGCGGAGCTAACGAGAATACAAGACTTAAAGTCCGTTTTATCGTAGAGGTAGCTTGGCAGGCTCACTTTGTTAAAAATATGTTCATCCGTCCTACAGAGGAGGAGCTTAAAAACTACGGCGAGCCTGATTTTGTTGTTCTTAACGCATCCAAAGCAAAAGTTGAGAATTACAAAGAGCTTGGAATCAACTCAGAGACCTGCGTAGCATTCAACCTTACAGAGAAGATGCAGGTTATCATCAATACATGGTATGGCGGTGAGATGAAGAAAGGTCTGTTCTCATATATGAACTACCGTCTTCCACTTAAAGGGATTGCATCTATGCACTGTTCGGCAAACACCAACAAGAAGGGTGAGACAGCCATCTTCTTCGGTTTGTCGGGAACAGGAAAAACAACACTTTCAACAGATCCTAAACGCGAGCTTATAGGTGATGACGAGCATGGTTGGGATGACGACGGCGTATTCAACTTTGAGGGCGGTTGCTATGCAAAGGTAATTAACCTTAGCAAAGAGGCTGAGCCGGATATCTACAACGCCATAAAGAGAGATGCTCTATTGGAGAATGTTACTGTAGATGCCAACGGCAAGATAGATTTTGCAGACAAGAGCGTAACAGAGAACACCCGTGTCTCTTATCCTATCTACCATATTAATAATATTGTAAAACCTGTCTCAAAAGCACCTGCCGCAAAGAAGGTTATCTTCCTTTCTGCAGATGCGTTCGGCGTTCTTCCTCCTGTTTCAATTTTGACTCCTGAGCAGACTAAGTACTATTTCTTGTCCGGCTTTACCGCTAAATTGGCAGGAACAGAGAGAGGTATTACAGAGCCTACCCCAACATTCTCTGCATGTTTTGGCGCGGCTTTCCTTTCATTGCATCCAACCAAATACGGTGAGGAGCTTGTTAAGAAGATGGAGAAAGCCAATGCTAAAGCATACCTTGTAAACACAGGATGGAACGGTACAGGCAAACGTATCTCAATTAAGGATACAAGAGGAATAATAGATGCTATCTTGGATGGTTCAATAGATAAAGCCCATACAAAGAAGATCCCGTTCTTTGACTTTGAGGTTCCTACAGCTCTTCCTGGAGTAGACCCTGCAATTCTCGACCCAAGAGATACATATGCAACTCCTGCAGAGTGGGATGTTAAGGCTAAAGATCTTGCAGAGAGATTCATCAAGAACTTTACCAAGTTCACTACCAACGAGGCCGGCAAGGCTTTGGTAGCTGCAGGTCCATGTCTGAAATAATCAGCTGAAAATCAGCTAAACCAATATTTAGGGAGACCGTGCTTGTTGGACGGTCTCCCCTGTTTATTCTCAATGTTGTTGCAAATTTATCCCCTCATTTGCAGACCGTTTATAATCTGCCGTATTTACCATTCCTCTGTCTTTTTGCAAGTGATAAGCCAAATAAGTAGATTTATCCACTGCAAACCATGCATTATTCCTATTACAACCAATTTGAATCTGTCCCGCAAGCTGCTGTTTTCTGCACCACCCGTAGAATAATAAAGCATTATGTTTTACAAGTTGAAATAACCCCTCCGCATGGTGCCATGAAGGACAAGACACAGACAAAAGAGGTTGTGTTCTATAATCTCAATGCCATCATTGCCGTAGGCTGTCGCGTGTCGTAAGCGTCTCCTTGATGACGTATTGATGCGTGCGATGGATTAGGATGCCTTTGCCATAATTACAGAAGTTTCGTCGGGAAGAAAAAAATACAGATTATTAGCTAACTTTACCCCCAATTAACACCTACGTATTATGGATTACAATATAACAAAACTAATTGCAAGGGGTAAAAAGGTGCTCCTTGCATTAACAACCACTATTATGTTTACTAACTGTACACAAAACAGAGAGACAGAGGTTACGAACTTCTTAAACGGAATACAGGATTCGTTACAGGTTCTTAGAACAAGGTCTGCACTTGCCCAATGGAACGGCAGCATTACCGGAAAGGACGAGGATTTTGAAGAGGGTAATTTGGCAGATTTTGAGATGACAAAATACCTTAGCAACAAGGAGGTATTTACTAAACTGAAAGAGTATAAAGTCCTTGCAGACAACGGCGAGATTAAGGATGAGGTACTAAAGCGCCAATTGCAACTCATCTACAACAACTTTTTGGCAAATCAGGCAGATACGGCACTGCTTAACAAGATTATCACCAAAGTAACCGAGATAACAAAGATCTACGGCTCCTATAGGGCGGAATACAAAGGCAAAAAGCTAAATGACAATGAGGTTGAGGAGATTCTTAAAACATCTACATACAGTAAGATGCTACAGAATGTATGGGAGTCCCACAAGATGATTGGAGAACTTGTAGAGAAAGATCTAATTGAGCTTGTTAAACTACGTAATCAGCTTGCGCAATCTTTGGGATTCAAGAATTTTCATTCTATGCAGTTGAAACTTGTTGGAGGTCTTGATGCAGATGAAGTTACTGCACTGTTAGACCAATTGGACAGCACAACAGCAAAATCTTTTGCAGAGCTCAAAGATACAATGGATATGGCTTTTGCAAAGAGATATAATGTTAAGAAAGAGGAGCTTATGCCTTGGCATTATCAAGGGAGATATTTTCAGGAAGCTCCCGAGTTATACCCTGTTGAATTGGATAAATACTATAAAGGGAAAAATTTGGAGGAGCTTACAACCGAGTTCTATAAGTCTATTGGTTTGGATATTACCAAAATAATGGCAAACAGCTCGTTATATCCACAGGAGGGCAAAAACCAGCACGCTTTCTGCACAGATATAGATGGCAATGGTGATGTGAGAATTCTTTGCAACATAACAGACAATGAGCAGTGGATGGGAACAATGCTACACGAGTTTGGCCATGGTGTTTATGCTCTTGGACACGATACAACCTCTAATCCATACGTTATAAGGGATGCAGCATCTCCATTCACAACAGAGGCTATTGCAATGCTCTTTGGAAGGTTGTCCCGCAATGCGGCATGGATGCAGAAATCTCTTGGTATTTCAAATGATGAGAAGGAGGCTATTGCAGAGAATTGCTTTAAATCGTCTCGTCTGCAACAGATAGTATTCAGCAGATGGGTACAGGTGGTTTACAGGTTTGAGCTGAGTATGTATGATAATCCGGACCAAGATCTTAACGCTCTTTGGTGGAATCTTGTGGAGAAATATCAGCTGCTTAAAAAGCCCGAAGGCAGAAATGCTCCGGATTATGCCTCTAAGATACATATTGCCCTTTATCCTTGCTATTACCAGTATTACCAGATGGGTGAAATGTTTGCTTCTCAGCTACATAACTATATAGTCAACAATATTACTCATACAGAGAATACAATGGATGAGTGTTATGTTGGTAACAAAGAGATTGGCAAATGGCTTAACGAGAAGGTATTCAAGCCGGGAATGCTGTATGAGTGGAATGATCTTATTGAAAAGGCTACGGGGGAGAGGCTTACGGCTAAGTATTATGCTTCTCAGTTTAATCTATATTAATTGCCTATTACTGCGTTGGCGTTGGCTCCCAAAATTAAATTAGCTAAAGCCAAATAAAAGTTAAGAGTTGAAAGTTTATAGTGTATAGACAGTTTTTAAGTTAATAGCAGTAAAGCTTAAAGTAAGAAACCATTAACTGACTTTAAACTATAAACAATAACCTATAAACTTAATTAGCTAAAGCTTCATCCGGTACTATAACCTAAAAAGTGTAGAGAAGAGAGGATTCTCTCCTTGGCAAAGCAGCCAAAGTAACATCGCTTCCAACCTTCACTCCTATCTGAGTAAGGGCGGAGGCGACTGTTTTATAGGCAATGCCCGGAGTATTGTTATTCTCACTCAAATGGCAAAGAAAGATACTCTCCAAATTATGATTATATATTCTTTTTATGGCGCTTGCACACTGCTCATTGCTCAAATGACCGCTCCCGTTTAATATACGATTCTTTAAAAGAGGTGAATATGAGCCGTTAACAAGCATATCCAAATCGTAGTTGGCCTCAATAATAAGCACACGTGCTCTCCTGCAGTAGTCTATTATCTCATCTGTAACAGCACCAATATCCGTAATGAACACAAAAGGGACTCCGTAGAAATCAATATAATACCCAACCGTTTGCGTTGCATCATGAGGAACCTCAAACGGAATGAATTTCACCCCTTTATAGAGAGACTCCTCCCCTAACACTGTCTTTCGCACGCAACCCGAAAGTCTTGAACGGGTACAAAAATGAGTATCCAAAGAACGATGGAGCTTTTCTGTTGCATATACAGGAACATTAAACCTTTGGGCAACAATCCCAAGACTCTTGATATGGTCTATATGATCATGGGTGACAAGGACAAACTCAATGTCATTAACTGAGAGGCCATGCTCCTGCATCCTCTTCTTAATGGTCCTTGGGCCAATACCCGCATCAATCAACAACCCTGTATGTTCATTGCCAATATAGTAGCAGTTTCCGTTACTGCCACTGGAAAGGCTGAAAAATTTAACCATCGTCCTTTAAATCAAATTAATTACGCCAAAAACAGGCTACAATCTTTGCAGAAGTGTGGTAAACAACAATCCCATCTTGTCTGCAGAAGCATTGGCCGCATCCACTACCTCATCCGGATCATTAACATAATCTGCAGCATAATCATCATGAGCCTCGTTGGTTATAACAGACATTCCAAATACGGTAATACCCGCATGCCTTGCCACTATCACCTCCGGGATCGTAGACATTCCAACAGCATCTGCCCCTGCCGTTCTGTAAAACTTGTACTCCGCAGGTGTCTCGTAAGTAGGGCCTGTATTACCAAGATATACCCCTTTATGCAGAATAATTCCCTTCTCTGCGGCAATCTCCTCCATCTTCTTTATAAGAGAGAGGTCGTATGGGCGTGTCATATCCACAAACCGTGGTCCCAACTCGTCTAAATTCTTACCTATAAGCGGGTTAGGAAACATGCTTATATGATCCTTTATAATCATCAGATCACCTATTTTATAATCAAAGTTCACACCACCTGCTGCATTGGAAACAAACATATACTCAGCACCCAAACGTTTCATTACCCTAACAGGAAATGTCACCTGCTCCATCTGATACCCCTCGTAGTAATGAAACCTTCCCTGCATTGCACATATAAACTTACCGCCAAGCTCCCCGCAAATTAGGTTGCCTTTATGTCCAACAGCCGTAGATTTAACAAAATGAGGAATCGTAGTGTAAGGTATAACAACCGCATTCTCAACAGAATCTGCCAATTTACCCAAACCGCTGCCCAAAACTACCAAAGCAAAAGGCTTTCTGCCACCAAGCTTCTCCCTAATAAAAGAGGCCGCTTCATCTATTCTAACTAATCTTTCGTCCATAAAATATTTTTTTCTCCAACAAAACATCACATAAAAAGATTATTTGTCGGGATATTAATTATAATAATCTTCTAAAAACCCTGTTCACATTCTCGTAAATCTCCCTCTCCCCTTCAACTTTTCTGCCATTCATTACAACCTTGCCATTACATATAACAGTATCTATACATGATGAGTTTGCGGAATAGATTAGATTTGCAAGGAAGTTTATATTTGGAGTAAAAGCATAATTGTTAACATCTACCAAACATAGGTCTGCTGCATATCCAGGAGCTATAACACCTGTATTAAGCCTTAAAGCCTTGGCGCCGTTTATAGTTGCACAATCCATTAATTCATTAAGAGGCATTGCCTTAGGATCCCTTCTCCATGCCTTCTGCAAAAGAGCCGATGTCTTCAAAGACTCCAACATATCCAAATTGTTAGATGAAGCTGCACCGTCTGTACCAATACAAACCGTAACACCGGCATCTCTCAACTCCTGATACTTGAACTTATATCCGCTTGCCAGTTTAAGGTTTGAGTTTACATTGTGGACAGCCTTTACATTATGTTTTGCCATTATCTCTATGTCTTGAGGCGAAAGCCAAACACAATGAGCAGCAAGAACCTCGGGGCCAAGAACGCCAAGGCTCTCCAAATATGCGGTGGGGGTCATACCATACTTAGACAAGCTATCTTCGTACTCCTTTTGTGTCTCCGCAAGATGTACATGTAAAAGAAGATTGTGCTCCCTTGCAAAGTCAGAAGCCCATTTAATCGTATCTGCATCAACAGTATATATAGCGTGAACGGAGATTGCGAATCTGTCTGTTTTTTTCTCGGATGCAAACAGTTCATATTTTTCAATACAATCCCTTTTCTGTTTTTCGGCAAGCTCTTTATCGAAGTGATTAAGAAAAATGTATGAATGTATCCCTCTAAGCCCCATCTCATCAACAGCCTTTTTTGCAACATCTATCCTCCAATACTGATCATTAAAGGTTGTTGTCCCGCTCTTTAACATCTCAACACAAGCCAATTTGGTTCCCCAATAGATAAGTTCGTCATCTAACCTTGTCTCAACCTTCCATATAGCATCTATCCACGTCTGTAGCATTTCATCTTCGCAAAGCCCCCTCATAAGTGTCATTGCAGAATGCGTATGCATGTTTACAAAACCGGGAATTACATACTTTCCGGCAGCCTCTATTATCTGCGGTTGCATAGCCAATATGTTGTTCTGCCACTCCTCACAATTATCTCCACACACTTTAATCGTATCTATCAGACCACCGTTGATAAAAATATCACATCTCTTGCCATCAAGAACTGCATCTTTAATTAAAATCATGCTATTCTCCATATCCTACTTTTTTTTTAAATTCAACAAAGATAGCAAACTGTTTTAACAGTTAGAAGATGTTTTTGGATTTAATTATCAAAACATCACATTTTTATTCATTGTAGTACCTGATTTACAGCTGTTAGATATTGACTTAAAAAATTTTCTACCGCCTGTTCTGCCATATTTCATTTTAGCAAACTATAACCAAAACCAACATTTTTTGAAATAAAGTTAATTAAATACAATTTTTATCCGCCATTTTATTATATTTGTAACTGATTTTAACAAAGAAGAAAAAAATAAATATAATAATATGATGACAAAAGAACTCTTTAACCCCAAGAGCATTGTAGTGGTTGGCGGATCCAATGACACCACAAAGCCTGGTGGAAATGCCCTTAAGAATCTATTAGACACAGGTTATAAAGGGGCTCTTTATGTAGTTAATCCAAAAAATGACAACATATTAGGACAGAAAACCTTTAAAAGCGTAGAGGATCTTCCGCAAGTAGATTGCGCTATTTTGGCTATTCCGGCAAAATTATGTCCCGGAACTGTTAAGGTTTTGTGCGAACATAAAGGCTGTAAAGCTGTCATTATTTTTTCTGCAGGGTTCCATGAAGATGGTCCTGAGGGGGCAGAATACGAAAGACAGTTAGTAGAGATAGTGAATAAAAACGGAGCGTCACTTATAGGCCCAAATTGTATTGGAGTGGCAACGCCACACTATGCAGGAGTCTTTACCCACCCTACCGAGAACTTCTCTCCGGACGGAATTGATATCATATCCGGTTCAGGCGCAACGGTTGTATTTATAATGGAGGCAGCTGTTCAGGCCGGGATTAAGTTTGCGCATGTGTTCTCTGTAGGAAACAGCGCACAGATTGGGGTTGAAGATGTACTTGCATATTTAGACGAGCATTATGAACCGGGTGTAAGTTCCCCTGTAAAGTTGCTATATATAGAGAGCATAAACAACCCTCAGAAACTGCTTAAACATGCAAGGTCACTTGTTAGCAAAGGTGCAAGAATAGCAGCCATAAAAGCGGGTTGGAGCGAAGCAGGCAGCAGGGCGGCATCATCTCATACAGGAGCTTTGGCATCTCCGGACAAAGCCGTTACAGATCTCTTCAAAAAAGCCGGCATAATAAGAGTGTATAGCAGAAACGAGCTTATAACAATGGGCGCGGTTCTATCATATCCAAAGGCCAAAGGGAAAAGAATAGCCATTGTAACACATGCAGGAGGCCCTGCCGTAATGCTTACAGATACACTTAACAGTAACGGCATAGAGATTCCAAAATTTGAAGGAGACGCAGCAAAAAAACTGTTATCCAAACTGTTTGCAGGTTCGAGCGTAAACAATCCTATAGATTTCCTTTCAACAGGAACAGCGGAACAGCTTGGGTATATAATAGACGCATGTGAAAATGACTTTGATGTAGATGCAGTAGCTGTAATCTTTGGAAGCCCGGGACTTACAGATGTATCTGATGTTTACGATCTTCTGCTTAAAAAGATAAGAGACTGCAAAAAACCTATATACCCTATACTTCCTTCCGTAGTAAATGCAGCAGGCGCAATTAAAAAATTCCAGAATGCCGGAGGAGTTTCATTCCCGGATGAAGTAGCATTTGGAAAAGCATTTGTAAAAGCATTGCAAACTAAAGAACCGGAGATGCACATAGAACTCCCTGCTGTAGACAAGACCTTGATACGAGATGTTATAGATAGAGCATCGGACGGCTACATAACACCATTGCAGGTACAGCAGCTTTTAGATGCATCCGGAATAAACAGAGTAAAAGAGGTAGTGGTTTCAGATGTAGAATCTGCATTAGAGGAGGTTAGAGAGATTGGATATCCTGTTGTAATGAAGGTTGTAGGCCCGGTACACAAGACAGATGTTGGCGGCGTTGCTCTAAATGTATCTGACGACAACACATTAAAGATGGAGTTCCGCAGAATGATTCAGATACCGGAGACAACCGGAATCCTAATACAACCAATGATTACAGGTACAGAGGTATTCATTGGAGCAAAGCGTGAGGAGAAGTTTGGAACAACAGTAATGTGCGGTTTAGGAGGTATCTACATTGAAGCGCTTAAAGATATAAATTCTGCACTCTCCCCGGTTTCCCGTAGAGAGGCAGATGATATGATAAAGAATCTTAAAGCATACAAGATTATAAAAGGCATCCGCGGAATGGAGGGGGTAAATGAGACAGTCTTCAACGAAATGATTAGAAGAGTATCTGCACTGTGCGAAGTTGCACCGGAGATAGTTGAGATGGACCTCAATCCGCTACTTGGAAACAGCAAGACTGTTACCGCAGTTGATGCCAGAATAAGAATCAAGAAGAACAAGTAGTGCCCAATGAAGCAATTATTTAATAGATTTATAGAGAAATTTAAAGAGTTGTCTCCTACTGTACAAGGGTTTATTATAATAGGTATACTACTTGTCATAGGTATAATAATACGTTGGAATTACATAATTGAGCAGGTTAAGAATTCAATAGACTTTTTGAACGGAAAATAAAAATTATTGAAAACAATATAAAATAACATTAAAACATTAAAAACATGGCAGTAAAAGGAGCTATAGTTGTTGATACCGAAAAATGTAAAGGTTGCGGTGTCTGCATAGAAAATTGCCCTACCAACACAATCGCTTTGGCAAGAGAGGTTAACGGAAAAGGCTACAATTATGCCTATATGGCTAATCCCGACAATTGCACAGGGTGTACAAGCTGTGCTACAGTTTGTCCCGATGCAGTAATAACAGTTTACAGAGTTAAGATATAAAAAACTAATGATATGGCTGAAAAAATTTTGATCAAAGGAAATGAAGCTGTTGCATACGGCGCAATCAGATACGGTTGCGACGGCTACTTCGGCTACCCCATCACACCTCAGTCTGAGGTTATGGAAACATTAATGAAGGAGAAACCTTGGGAGACCACAGGAATGGTTGTACTTCAGGCCGAAAGTGAGACAGCCTCTATTAATATGCTTTATGGAGGCGCATGTACAGGCAAGAAGGTTATGACATCATCCAGCAGCCCCGGAATAAGCCTTATGGCGGAGGGTATAAGCTACCTTGCAGGTGCAGAACTTCCATGTCTTATAGTAGATGTAATGAGAGGTGGCCCCGGTCTTGGAACCATCCAGCCAAGCCAGTCAGACTATTTCCAGTGCGTTAAAGGCGGCGGACACGGAGACTACAAAGTAATAGTACTAGCCCCTGCTTCAGCTCAGGATATGTATGACTTTGTTGATACAGCATTTGAGCTTGCCTTCAAATACAGAACTCCTGTCATTATCCTTTCGGACGGTGTTATAGGCCAGATGATGGAAAAGGTTGAATTAAGAGACCCCAAGCCAAGATGGACAGCAGAGGAGATAGAGAAGATAAGCGGAGATTGGAACACAAGCGGAAAGAAACCAAACAGGAAGTATCACCTTATTACATCACTTGCTCTTGAAGCCCCTGTTCAAGAGGCTCACAACATTCATCTCCAGAAGAAATACAAAGAGATAGAGGAGAAAGAGGCAAGATGGTCTACCTACAAGGCAGAAGATGCAGAACATCTTATTGTAGCATATGGAAGTATGTCCCGTTTGGCCGAAAACGTTGTGGATATTGCAAGAGAAAACGGAATCAAAGCCGGTTTGCTTCGTCCTATCACACTGTTCCCATTCCCTGCAAAACCAATAGAAGAACTCGTTCCTCAACTTAAATCTATAATGTCTGTAGAACTTAGTGCAGGCCAGATGATAGAGGATATAAAACTTACAGTCAACGGTAAGGTTCCGGTTAATTTCTATGGAAGAATGGGCGGAAGCGTTCCTTCACCTGAGGAGATTTACGAAGCTTTTGAAAAGTCTATCCGCTAACAGATTAAATTGAAGAATTATGGATATAAAAGATATAATTAAACCAGAAAACGTAGTCTACTCCAAGACTCCTATCCTTACAGACAATATTCTGCACTACTGTCCGGGCTGTACCCATGGTGTAGTTCACAAAATCATAGCAGAGGTTATAGATGAAATGGGTATTCAGGACAAGACAATAGGTATCTCTCCTGTAGGTTGTTCTGTTTTCGCATACAACTATTTGAATATAGACTGGGAGCAGGCTGCTCACGGAAGGGCACCCGCATTGGCAACAGCAACAAAAAGACTTAACCCGGACAAGTATGTATTCACCTATCAGGGCGACGGTGACCTTGCTTCAATTGGCGCAGCAGAGGTTATCCATGCCTGCAACAGAGGTGAAAACATAGTTATTGTCTTCATTAACAATGCAATCTACGGTATGACAGGCGGTCAGATGGCTCCTACTACATTGCTTGGACAGGTTACGGCTACCACCCCATACGGAAGAAGAGCAGACCTTAACGGCTATCCGCTAAAGATTACAGAGCTTCTTGCACAGTTGGAGGGAACATGCTATGTTACACGCCAGTCTGCACAGACCCCCGGAGCTGTACGAAAAACCAAAAAGGCTATAAGAAAAGCATTTGAGAACTCTATGATGAATAAGGGTACCTCTTTTGTAGAGGTTGTAGGAACCTGTAATTCAGGATGGAAAATGTCTCCTGTTAAAGCCAACAAATGGATGGAGGAGAACATGTTCCCATTCTATCCTCTTGGAGATCTAAAAGACAGGTAATATATTGAAAATTATAAAAAGTTAAATATGAAAGAAGAGATAATCATAGCCGGATTTGGCGGACAGGGAGTTCTTTCTATGGGAAAGATTCTTGCTTATTCCGGAATTATGCAGGATAAAGAGGTAACCTGGATGCCTTCGTACGGCCCCGAGATGCGTGGAGGTACTGCCAATGTAACAGTAATCATAAGCGACAACAAGATCAGCTCACCTATCCTAAGCAAATTTGACATAGCTGTTATATTAAACCAGCAGTCTATGGACAAATTTGAGAGCATGGTTAAACCAGGAGGACTTTTGCTTTACGATCCAAACGGAATTACCCACCATCCTACCAGAAAAGATATAAACATCTGCTCAATAGAGGCTGCAGAGGAGAGTGCATTAATGGGTAACACAAAGGCATTCAACATGGTAGTACTTGGAGCACTTTTAAAGAAAAAACCTATTGTAACCATGGATAGTGTTATAAAAGGTTTAAAGAAATCACTGCCTGCAAGACACCACAGCCTCATTCCTATGAACGAAGAGGCTATTAAGGTTGGTATGGAGAAGGTTAAAGATATTAACACTTTATAATCTCCTTCCCGATAAATTTTTAATATCAAATTAATAAGAGGGTGACCAAAAAGAAGCGGTCACCCTCTTTAGTTTAAAAAAAATTATTACCTTTGCGAAGATAACCGAAGCAGATGAAAGATGAAGCTGAAATAGTCGTAAACAGATTAAACACTCATATAAGCGAGTTAATCTCAAAATATGAGGAACTTAAATCTCAAAACGATCTTCTTAGTGAAAATCTTAGGCAGCAAGTAGGAAAAACTGAAACTTACAAGTTAAGACTTGAAAAGTTAAAAAATAGGTTTGCAGAGCTTGAGTTGAAGGAGAATGATCTAAAACTTAAACAGGAAGAGTTGCAATTCAAAGAGTCGTTGATAGCTGTTGAAGGAGATAAAGAGGTGGCTCGGGAGGTAATTGCAAAAATAATAGCCGAAATAGACAGTTGTATTTATTTATTGGATGAGTAAAAAAGGTTACCAGCGAATTCACCTTCTCATAGCAGACAGGAAGTATCCGTTTGATATCCCGGTTAAGGAACTTAAAGAGAAAGAGGTCCTTTTCAGGGATGCTGCAAAGGAGATTAATTCTGTCATTGAGTACTATAGAGAAAACTACAACGAGGCTGATATTCAAGATATACTTTCAATGAGTCTTCTCTCGACAGCTATACAGTTGGAGGAGATGAAACATAACAAAGACTACTCTATTTTGGTGGATGAAATAGATAAAATAGATACGACTCTGTCGGACTATTTGAATAAAGAGGGGGAGAAAGAGGTCTAAGAAAGTTCTTATATATACTTTTAGCTGTCAGACAATTGCTCTTTGCGAAAATCAACATTTATTAACTATCCCGGGTGACCGACAGATGAAGGCAGGCCTAGGTGACCCTTAGGGGGATTCCGTTTATCGGGACGTTGGAAGTTTGATTCTACAATCGGAGCCCAAAACTTATTTTTTCAGGTTTTCTGAAAACAGCATTGTCTGGCGGCTTTTTTATATACTTAATTAACAGTTTTATAACATTATGGACACATTTATCATTGTCATCTGCTCTATTATAGGCATAATCGCCGGATGCGCAATAGGATACTACATAATGAATAATGTAGTATTAAAGAAAAAAAAGGAGCAGATATTAAAGGATGCGGAGAAAGAGGGAGAGAATATCAAAAAGGACAAAATTTTTCAGGCAAAGGAGAAGTTTCTGCAGTTAAAAGCAGAGCATGAGCAGTTCATCAACGACAAGAATAGCGCTATTCTACAGGCAGAAAACAGAGTAAAGCAGAAAGAACTTACTGTTAATCAACAGGCACAGGAACTATCTGAAAAGCAGCGTGAAGCCAATGCTGTAAAAGATAATCTAAAGAAACAGGTTGAGATCGTAAATCAAAAATCAGAAGAATATGACAGGCTCAAACAAGAGGCTATCGAGAAGATAGAAGCAATATCCGGCATGACAGCCGCCGAGGCCAAAGCAATGTTGGTGCAACAGATGAAAGATGAGGCTAAAACACAGGCAATGTCATACATCAATGACGTTATGGATGAGGCCAGACTCACGGCATCTAAGGAGGCTAAACGTATTGTGATAAACACTATACAAAGGACAGCCCCGGAAACTGCAATTGAAAATGCCGTAACTGTTTTCAATATAGAGAGTGACGAGATTAAAGGAAGAATTATCGGGCGTGAAGGAAGGAACATTAGGGCATTGGAGGCTGCCACAGGGGTTGAGATTGTAGTAGATGATACACCGGAGGCTATACTGCTCTCTGCTTTTGACCCTGTTAGAAGAGAGGTTGCAAGACTTGCCCTTCATCAGCTTGTAACAGACGGACGTATCCACCCTGCAAGAATTGAGGAGGTTGTTGCCAAAGTCCAAAAGCAGTTGGAGGATGAGATTATGGAGACAGGTAAGAGGACCTGTATAGATTTGGGTATACACGGCCTTCATATAGAGTTGGTCAAACTTATAGGTCGTATGAAATATCGTTCATCATACGGACAGAACCTGTTGCAGCACTCAAGAGAAGTGGCCAACATTTGTGCAACTATGGCATCTGAACTTGGTCTCAATCCTAAGATTGCAAAAAGAGCAGGTCTGCTCCATGATATAGGAAAGGTTTCAGATGAAGATCCTGAGTTGCCACATGCAATTTTAGGAATGAAATTGGCCGAAAAGTATAAAGAGAAGCCGGAGGTCTGCAATGCTATTGGTGCGCACCACGAAGAGGTAGAAATGATCTCACTCATCTCCCCTCTTGTACTTGTAGGTGATGCAATTTCCGGTGCCCGTCCGGGTGCAAGACGAGAGGTTATAGAATCTTACATAAAGAGACTTAAAGATATGGAGAACATTGCTCTCTCATATCCGGGGGTTACCAAGACATACGCAATCCAGGCTGGTCGTGAATTAAGGATTATTGTAGGAAGTGAGCAGGTCTCAGATCAGGAGGCAGAAAATCTTTCAATTGAGATTGCCAAGAAGATTCAGGATGAGATGGTTTATCCCGGACAGGTTAAGATTACAGTTATTCGTGAGACTCGGTCTGTGAGTTTCGCCAAATAATTAAAATTTAATTTAGCGGTAACTTCTGTGTTTTGCTCGCTAAATTAGTTTATTATATCTTATAGTTCGTAAAAGATAAAGCGGTGGCTAAGTTTTAGCCGCCGTTTTTTTTACAAATAAAGGAGAAGATTATCAAGTATAATACTGTAAAGATTGCTATATTTACAAATTGAAACGGGATTGTTAGAAAAGTACAACGTTTCATAAACATTTTAGACTTGAACTTTATTTATATGAACTGTTACAAAAAACTGCCACTGCTGGTTAAAGTTATAATATCAATCGCTCTTGGTATTGTCTGTTCTACATTTTTTCCACAACTGTTAACAGAGATCTTTGCCACCATTGGCGGAATATTCGGAAATTTCTTAGGATTTATAATTCCTCTAATCATTTTTGGATTGGTTGCACCCGGAATAGCGGAGCTTGGAAAAGGTGCAGGCAAGCTGTTGGCCATAACTGCTGCAATTGCATATATTTCAACAGTGGCTGCCGGTTATTTCTCATATTTTACCTGCAGTCTCACCTATCCCCAAATTTTAGACCCCTCTGCAGGATTTGCGAGTTTAGAGAATATGGATACGATTAAGATAGAACCACTCTTCTCAATAGATATGCCTCCTGTAATGAGCGTAACCACCTCTCTAATATTAGCCTTTGTAATTGGGCTGGGTCTAACGACCCTAAAGGGGAACTCCATAAAACGTGGCCTTTTTGAATTTAGAGATTTAGTAACATCTGTTATTATTAAAATAATTATCCCGCTACTTCCTCTTTATATCTTCTGTCTGTTTTTGGAGATTGGAGCAGATGGGCAGGTAAAGATGGTTTTGGGGCTGTTTCTAAAGGTTATAGCAATTATATTTGCAATGCATATCGTTCTGCTATTGGCTCAGTTTGGGATAGCAGGTGCCATAAGTAAAAAGAACCCGCTTAAAGCACTAAAGAATATGCTTCCTGCGTACCTTACCGCACTTGGCACACAATCATCTGCTGCCACCATTCCGGTAACATTGGCTCAGGCAAAAAAGAATGGAGTTAATCCCGGATTGGCAGACTTTGTCATTCCATTATGCGCAACTATTCATCTGTCGGGAAGCCAATTGAAAATAGTTGCCTGCGCCTTCGCCATATCATTCATGAGCGGAATGGATATATCGCTTGCAACATATTCGGGCTTTATACTTATGTTGGCCATTACAATGGTAGCGGCGCCCGGAGTACCGGGAGGTGCAATTATGGCGGCACTCGGGCTACTTTCATCTATGCTTGGTTTTAACGATAATCTGCTTGGACTTATGATTGCCCTTTACATAACAATGGACAGCTTTGGAACGGCCTGCAATGTAACCGGAGACGGTGCGATTGCACTTATGGTAGACAGGATTTATAAGGGGAGTTAAAGTTTATAGTTTATTAGCGTTGGCTATTTGAAAAGTAGAGAGAGTAGAGAAAAGCTAATGCCAAAGCAAAATAATTGAAACTTTAGCCAAAGCCAACGCTAACGCCAAAGCTGAACAGTTGAAGCCAAGGCTAACACCAAAGCATAATAAGATGGAGGAAATAAAAGTCATAACAGTGTCGCTTCCAATAGCATGGGAGAATAAAGCTGCCAATCTAAAGCTTTGCGACCATATCATTTGTAAGATCTTTAGCCCGGAGATTATGGATAAATATGAGATTGTTCCCGGCAACACTATCATACTGCTTCCGGAGATGTTCTCCTGCGGCTTTACCATGAACCATGCCATGGCAGAGGTGTGTTTAAAAGATGATGAGTCCCTGCTTCCCGACAAATCCCCCTCTATCTGCCGGCTTTTAAATATTGCACAAAGTTATGGATGTGCCATAATGGCTTCCGTTCCGGTAATTGATGGCGGAGAATACTACAACAGGGCCTATTTCATTAAACCGGAAGGTGGATATGAGCAGTACGATAAGCATCATCTGTTTAGAATGAGCGAAGAGATAAATACTTATAAACCCGGGCAGAAACGCTCTCTATTTAAATGGAATGGCCTTAGGATAAGTATGAACATCTGTTACGACCTCCGGTTCCCGGTATGGAGCAGAATCCAGTCCCCTACCCTAACTGCAGATAGTGCAACCTGCAATATAAATACAACTCTCGGCAATAAGATTGAAGACCGTAACAACAACCAATACAACTACGACCTACTGCTTAATTGCGCAAATTTTCCAAAAAGCAGGACCAATGTCCTTGAACCCCTCGTAAGGGCAAGAGCCATAGAGAATCTGGCATACGTTGCATTTGCCAACTGTAGCGGAAACAGCGGAGGAATTGAGTATTGCAACAGTTCGCTCTTTTCGGACTACAAAGGGACACTATCAAATTGTCAATTATTTGTGGATACACCTTATACAGAAACTCCTGTACAGATTATAATAGGCAAAGTTGAACCGCAAAGATTACGTATGTTCAGAGAAAAGTTTCCTGCCTATTTAGATTCAGATAGTTATTATCTACCTAATATGCAATATAGTTTATAGTAAATTGGCGTTGGCTAATTAAGTTTATAGTTTAAAATCAGTTAATCAACTTAAACTTCCTTACTTTCTTTACTCTCTTTACCTTCTTTACACTATAAACTATACACTTTCAACTAAATTAAGGCCAACGCTAACGCCAAAGCCAAAGCTTTCTTTACCTTCTCTACTTTTAAAGATTGCCTACACTAAAAACATAAACTATTAATTATCATTTTATTACAACTAACAACACCATTAAATCCAACTAAATTTTCAAAAAAAATTGGATAATTGGAATTAATTTGCATACATTTGCAGTGTACTACTACACTAATACACTAAGAAAGTAGCAAATTAAATACCTCCTAAAAAGGCTTTATTTGTGCTACTCGACAAAAAAGAAACAATAAAAATTAAAAAAATGGTAGAGATAAAAAACATCAGTTTCAGTTATGGCAGGCATTCTGTATTCAACAATGTAAGCCTCAATCTTAGCGAAGGAAAAATCTACGGGCTACTTGGACAAAACGGCGTGGGAAAATCAACCCTACTTAAAATTTTGTCGGGATTAATAAAATTAAAATCCGGAGAATGTTTGGTTAACGGTGAGGTCCCTTTTAAAAGGGAACCATCTTTTTTAAGCGAGATATACTACCTGCCTGAGGATTTTACGGGCCCGGCAATATCCATTGAGGAGTATGCAAAAGAGACAGGCAAATTTTATCCAAGATTCAGCTTTGACAAGTTTAAGGAGATATGCTCCCAGTTTGATGTTGAGACGAACAGAAAGTTTACCAAACTCTCTTACGGACAACAGAAAAAGGCCATTATAGCTTTGGCTGTATCTTTAAACACCAAGGTGCTTCTAATGGATGAGCCGAGCAACGGATTGGATATTCCTTCAAAGATTCATTTAAGAAGGATTATATCCCAAAATACTACAGATGAGCAGATTGTAATAATCTCGACGCATCAGGTAAGAGATTTGGATAACCTCATAGACCCTATTATCATTTTAGACAAAGACGGGGTTATTCTAAATAGGTCTCTGTATGAGATATCACAAAAACTAAGATTTACAATTGAACCTGCAAAGGTTGACGGAGCTCTCTATTGCGAGCCTGCGTTGAATGGATTCTCAACCGTTACAATAAACAGAGACGGGGAGGAAACTCAGATAGATTTGGAGGCTCTGTTCAATTGCGCACTGTTAAACAAAAGTACCATAAAATCTCTGTTTGGCAAACAGGTCATAGCAGGTGATATTGAATGCGAATAGCCGACCAAGGTAGTGAATAATCATAAAAAGTTTTCTAACAGATAAAAGATAATATCATGAACAATATATTTAATTTTAACAGATTTGGGAAGGTTTTGGTAAATGACCTTAAAACCAAGTATATAACAAAATTCTTTACGATAACAGGGATAGCACTCTTTCCATTTGTATTTGTCCTTATCTCATTTTTCAGGAGTGACGTGCCTGTTTACATGGAGGGGGATTTGAGATGCTTCCTTATATTTTTATTTGGTACTATAATCATGTTTCTTGCTCCATTTATCATATACGGTAATGTGAACAGGAGAAAGAGGGGTACAGACTATATTATGCTTCCGGCATCATCCTTTGAAAAATACCTCTCTATGCTGCTTGTATGCATTGTGGTGGTTCCGGTTACAGCTATTGCTGCCTGTTTTGCCGTTGATGCTGTTGCAGCTACCATTTTTCCATCTGTAATCAGAGGCTACTCTATAAAGTGGTTTAATAGTTATTTCGATTGGGATATATACTTGATAGCCGTTTTATATTCATCTGTCACCATCCTCGGCAACCTTGTTTTTAGAAAGCATAAGATTATAACTACAGCTTGTATTAGTTTTATTGTTGCCGTTATCTCATTTACAATTGCTACATCTTCCATGTATAATTACGCATTAGACAGTATATTGGAGCTACCGGACGGAACAAGTATGACTATACGTGAATTGGTTGATAAATATAATTCCGAATATGAAAAAGGAAATATTGCTGTTGATGTAAAAGAGGACACTACATGCTGCAACAATAACAGCAGTATTATAGCAGTCGCCCAAAATTCTCCTGTTAAAGTAAATGTAACACAAGGGAATGAGAATTTAATAAGAATTAAATTGAAAGATGAGGAAGACAACTATCTTGTAGTTACTCAAGACAAGGATAATCAAGACAAGGTAAATGCATATGTTGAAAGAAACGGATGCAGATACCCTTGGGGAGGTGCTGACTCTATGATCCTAACTAAGAAACATTGGAAAGGGATATTTACAATATTTGAAGTTATCTTTTACACAATACCGGTAGTTCTGTTTATTCTTGGCTTCTTTAGATTAAGAAAGGTACAACTATAAAGGCACATACATATACATCTGTTTAAAAGGAGCTAAATTGCTAACACATTAAAGAGAATCAATATGGAATACAATTCAAATAAACCTATATATCTGCAGATTGCAGACACACTTTGCGACAAGATACTGCTCGGAGAATGGAAAGAGGAGGAGAGAATCCCATCTGTAAGAGAGCTTGGAGGCAGTATGGGTGTAAATCCAAATACGATTGTACGTGTATACGATTATCTGCAATCAATGGATATTATCTACAACAAACGTGGTATTGGTTACTTTGTAAAGGATAAAGCAAAAGAGGAGATTAACAAAATGCAACGGGCGCAATTCTTTAAAGAGTATGTCCCTCAAATCGCCAGGAAGATGCAACTGCTTGGCATTACAGAAGATGAGTTGTTAAAAGAGATGTATTCGTATATAAACGGATAATTGTTACCACAGATTCTTTGTAACATTTCTACATAAATGCGTCATCTTATCGGAAAGCTGTTTTATAATTTCTAATACACTTTCGCACAATTTATTTACATACAATAATAAACAGGAAGATGTTTAAATTTTCAAGTCTTTTACAGACAATAGGTGTAATAATAGGGGTCTTTTTGGCAACCATTGCAAATGCAAATGGTCCAGCAATATACAATATTGGCAATACAATAGGCAACATAAAGCACATAAGCAAGAATTTGGTAACAACAGACCTTAAAGGAAAGGGTGCGTGTAAATTCAAGCGTGTCATATATAAACACGGCACGCTTGAAATTAACACATGATTCCGCAGAGAATAATCTAATGACCCTTTTTGTTAGGAAGAAAATATGAAATAACAGCCATATTGTTTGCAAAAGACAAATAACAAAATCGGGCTATTTGATTAAGCCCGATTCGTTTATAGGATTATTTGTTCATTGAGGCTTTGATGGTATTCTCCAAGAGCGAGACTATGGTCATTGGGCCTACTCCACCCGGAACAGGGGTTATCCATGAGCATTTTGGGGCTACGTTGTCGTAATCTACATCTCCCACCAAACGATAGCCTGCCTTGCGGGTGTTGTCGGGAAGACGAGTAATACCTACATCTATAACTATAGCTCCCTCTTTAACCATATCTGCCTTTAAGAAGAGTGGTTGCCCTATTGCGGCAATGATTATGTCTGCTTTAAGGGTGTGAGCCTTTATGTCTTTGGTTCTGCTGTGACACATGGTAACGGTGCAGTCTGAAAACGGACCCTTCTGTGATAGTAGATTGGCCATTGGGCGGCCAACTATGTTGCTCCTTCCAAGCACAACGCACTCTTTGCCTTTTGTGTCTATGTTGTAGACCTCCAACAGTTTCATTATTCCATATGGGGTTGCAGGAAGGAAAGTTGGAAGACCGAGCATCATTTTTCCAACATTCTGCGGATGAAAGCCATCTACATCCTTCTCAGGCGATATAGCGTTAAGTACCTTGTTTTCATCTATATGCTTTGGAAGAGGAAGCTGAATGATAAGACCGTCTATGTCGTTATCTGCATTGATTTTTGCTATAACGTCCAACAGTTCCTGCTCTGTAACGGTTGCATCCATCTTTATAAGGGTGGATTTGAAGCCTACCTGGGCGCATGCTTTCTCTTTATGTCCAACATATGTCTGGCTTGCGCCGTCTGTTCCTACAAGTATTGCTGCAAGGTGAGGTTGTTTGCCCCCTTTTGCAATAATGTCTTTAACCTGCTCTGCTATCTGAGCCTTGATTTTGTCTGAAGTTGCTTTTCCGTCTAAAATCTGAGTCATTATATATTAAATTTAAGGGGTTATCTTCTCTTTTTCATGGCTCTCATTGCCTTCATGGCTTTCATTGCTCCGCCACCGGCCATCTGCTTCATTACCTTTCTGGTATCCTCAAACTGTTTGAGAAGTCTGTTTACCTCAACTACAGATGTACCGCTTCCGTCTGCAATCCTTTTTCTTCTTGAGCCGTTAAGAATCTGCGGATTCTCCCTTTCGTATTTTGTCATTGAGAGGATTATGGCCTCAACGCTTTTGAATGCGCTGTTGTCAATCTCTACATCCCTCAACGCTTTGCCTACTCCCGGAAGCATAGATGCAAGATCCTTTATATTACCCATCTTCTTTATCTGCTGGATCTGTAGATAGAAATCCCATAAGGTAAACTGGTCTTTAACCAATTTCTTCTGGAGTTTTCTTGCCTCCTCTTCATCGAACTGTTCCTGTGCCTTTTCAACAAGGGAAACAACGTCTCCCATGCCAAGGATACGGTCTGCAATACGTTTTGGATAGAACACATCCAACGCCTCCATCTTTTCGCCGGAACTTACAAACTTGATTGGTTTATTAACTACAGCCTTTATGGAAAGGGCTGCACCTCCGCGGGTGTCACCATCCATCTTTGTAAGAACTACTCCATCAAAATCCAATACCTCGTTGAATGCTCTTGCTGTCTCAACCGCATCCTGTCCTGTCATGGAGTCTACAACAAAGAGTGTCTCAGATGGATTTACAGCTTTCTTGATGTTGGAGATCTCCTCCATCATCTGTTCATCTATTGCCAAACGGCCGGCTGTATCTATTATTACAAGTGAATATCCCTCTTTCTTTGCATATTCAATTGCTCTTTTTGCTATTCCTACAGGATCTTTTACACCATCTTCTGTATAAACGTAAACACCAACTTGTTCACCAAGTACTTTCAGCTGTTCTATAGCTGCAGGACGGTAAACGTCTCCTGCAACCAACATAACTTTAAGACCTCGTTTGGTTTTGCAGTTTAATGCCAATTTGCCGGAGAAGGTTGTTTTACCGGAACCTTGAAGACCGGATACCAATACTATGCCCGGATTTCCTTTAAGATTTACATCCGATGCTTCGCTTCCCATAAGGGCTGCAAGTTCATCGTGTACAATCTTAACCATCATCTGGCTCGGTTTTACAGCTTTAAGGACATTCTGCCCTAATGCTTTCTCTTTTACATCATCACAGAATTTTTTGGCTATCTTGTAGCTGACGTCGGCATCCAACAAAGCTTTTCTAACCTCTTTGAGGGTTTCGGCCACATTTATCTCTGTAATCTTTCCTTCACCCTTGAGAAGTCTGAAAGAGCCCTCTAATCTATCTATTAAATTTTCAAACATATCTGTTATATTTCTTCAATTTCTTTAAAAACAAGCCTTCCGTATCTGTAAACCCCCCCGTTTACAAAAGAAGTTTTTCAAGTTCCTGCCTGCCGTTAAGGTTTGTTATGGAGTACAGGTGATACTTTACATGTTCGTAAAAGTATTCTTCATACTCAAAAAGGAATCTATATTCACCGTCCCATTTATAGAATGTCTCTACAACGGATGTATAAAAAAGAGTGACAGCCTCTATGTTTATATCGCCCCTGTATATCCCCTCTTTCATTCCTTTTTCCAAATTCTGCTTTATAAGGACAGAATAGAAACTGGTTCTGTCTGTATGGTTCTGAAGCGGAAACACCCCTCCTATTTTTGAAATGTCTGTAAGGAATTTTTCTCCAAGCTTTTTAATCTCAGAGCTTACATTCTTGGCTATAAGCAACATCTGCATAAGGGTCCTTGTCTCTGTCTCAAACTCATGTTTTATCTTTTTCTCAAGAGAGTCATAAAAATAGGTCGTTACGGCAGAGTACATATCCTCTTTGCTTCCAAAATTATTATAGAGCGTCTTCTTGGTAATACCAAGTTCAAAGGCAATACTATCCATGCTAAGCCCTAACCCTTTTCTTTTAAAAAGGTTAAAGAGTTGCATGGTATAGGTCGCAGTCTGTCTGACTCTTGTCATATATTATTCAAAATCTTTTGAATAAACAGCTTTTGCCAAATCTCTTTGGTTGTATCTCATAGCCATAACCTGTCCGTATGCTCCGGCGCTTCTTATTGCTATAAAATCTCCTCTTTCTGTTTTATTCATCATTATGTTCTTTCCAAAGCAATCGCTGGATTCACATACCGGGCCAACCACATCGTATCTCATTGGTCTCTTTTTTGATGAGATATTCCGGATTGCGTGGTGAGCTTGATACAAAGCCGGCCTTATAAGGTCGTTCATACCGGCATCCAAAATTGCGAATTTTTTTCTCTTTCCTTGTTTAACGTAAAGTACTCTTGATATAAGTGTTCCGCACTGGGCTACAATTGCTCTACCTGGCTCAAAGTGTACTTTCTGCCCCTCTCTTACAATAAGGTTCTCGTTAATTATCTTAAAGTACTCTCTAAAGTCTGCTATAGGGTTGGCATCCGGGTCTGCGTAATCTATTCCAAGTCCGCCTCCAAGATTCAAATTCTCTATCTTAATATCTCTCTCTATAAACCATTGCTGAATCTCCTCTATCCTCTTGCAAAGGAGTTTGAACACGCTAAGATCCAATATCTGCGATCCTACATGGAAATGCAATCCTATAAGTTTAAGATGCTCTGAACTGTTAATCACCTTCATGACATCTTCAAACATCCATGGGCTTATGCCAAATTTATCCTCTTTTCTACCGGTACTTATGTACTTGTGCGTATGGGCGTCTATATCTGGATTAACTCGCAAGGCTATTCTTGCCGTTTTCTTTTTTGAGGCTGCTATCTGCTCTATAACAGAGATCTCCTCTACTGATTCGCAGTTGAAGCTGAATATTCCGGCATCCAATGCTGTCTCTATCTCTTTGTCTGACTTTCCTACTCCGGCATATACAATCTTGTCTGGAGAGAAGCCTGCTTTAACAGCAACTTTTACCTCATTTCCACTTACACAGTCGGCACCCAATCCATAACTTTTTATCATCTCCAAAAGTACAGGATCTGTATTTGCTTTTAATGCATAATGTGCAGAGTATCCGTATTTTTTAATGCATTCTGTGTAAACGTCCAGTGTTTTTTTCAATAGTTCCGTGTTGTAGTAATAAAAAGGTGTGTGAATATTTTCAAACGCCTTTAAAGTTTTGTCGGGAAGCATAATTAGGTATTAAGTTTATAATAGTTAAAATAATTGCAAAAGTATAATAAAAAAACGGAAAAATTAATACTTTTGCAGGCAAATAACACGACTTATCAATTTTAAAACAATATTATTATGAATAGAGGACCTATTTCTAATTTTATAACCCATCACTATCGCCATTTTAATTCTGCGGCGTTGGTTGATGCTGCAAAGGCTTATGAGGAGCAGTTGAAGGATGGTGGCAAAATGATGCTTGCCATGGCCGGCGCAATGAGTACCGCTGAGTTGGGATTGTCACTTGCAGAGATGATAAGACAAGACAAGATCCAGATTGTATGCTGCTCTGCAAACAACTTGGAGGAGGATATTATGAATCTTGTTGCACATTCTCACTATAAACGTGTGCCTTATTATAGAGATCTTACACCTCAGCAGGAGCAGGAGCTTTTGGATAACCACATGAACAGGGTTACAGATACTTGCATACCTGAGGAGGAGGCTTTCAGAAGACTTGAAAAGCATCTTGTTGATGTATGGAGAGATGCTGCCGACAAAGGCGAGAGGTATCTTCCTTACGAGTTCATGTACAAGCTTTTAAGAAGCAAGGTTCTTGAGCAGTATTATGAGATAGATCCCAAGGACAGCTGGGTTCTTGCTGCTTGCGAGAAGAATATTCCTATTATTGTTCCTGCATGGGAGGATAGTACTACTGGTAATATCTTTACCGCTCATTGTATTAAGGGTGAGTTCCAGCCAAGTTTGGTTAAGGGTGGTATTGAAACCATGATTTTCTTAACAGAGTGGTATAGAGCTAATTCTGGTGGAAAAGGTGTTGGCTTCTTCCAGATTGGCGGTGGCACAGCAGGTGATTTCCCTATCTGCGTTGTCCCTATGATGGCTCAGGATCTTGAGTGGAAGGATGTTCCTCTTTGGAAATATTTCTGCCAGATTTCAGATTCTACCACCTCATACGGTTCTTATTCCGGTGCTGTTCCTAACGAGAAGATCACCTGGGGTAAATTAGCGCCTGAGACTCCTAAGTTTATTGTTGAGTCCGATGCGACTATTGTGGCACCTTTGATATTTGCTTATGTATTAGGCTGGTAAGAAGTTGCCTAAAAAGGCAAATTCTTGAGTAATCAAATTATATATTTAGCGTATTTTCAAAAACCGCTATCATGTATCATAGAATAGTGTTATAGCACAATTCATAGACAACAAACAGCCTGCAGCGAACAAACTGCAGGCTGTTATATTTTTAAATGTATAATTATATATATGCTTTGGCTAATTAAGTTTATTGTTTATAATTAAAAGTCTATAGTCAGTTAATTAGCTGATAGTTTTAAGGATATTAGTTTTTCTTCTTTACTCTGTAAACCATAAACTCTCAACTATAAACTTTTATAATGCTATCTATACACTATAAACTATAAACTATACACTATAAATTAAATCAATGCTAACGCTTTTAATTGCAATTAATTGAAAGCAATATCACTACTTGAGTAGTCTTATTACATTGATTTTTAGTAATATTAAAAAAATAACTTGGTAATCTTTAATTGTCGTTGTGTTGCGGACGTAACAGATCTAAAACTGTCTTTACAGGGTTGAATGTAATGAGCGGCACCTCAACAAACTGGGTGTTCCAGTTGCTCATAGAGCCGTTCCAAAGCCCCGGAAGTTCCTGCGCTCTAAGAGTTTTCCCCTCATAGCTTTTCTCTGATATGAACCCTGTTTTAGGATCTGTGTAATTCTTTAAATCAAATTTATGTCCCTTATAATCCTTTACAAAGCAGACAAGGTCTACGGGATTAAAATGTGTTGAACGTTTCATTTTATCTGTACTTGAAGCATCTGACTTGTCAATTTGTGCAGATTCCAATATCTGAAGAGATGTTGATCCGTCGTCCTCATTTATTATATACGGACCTCCACCAGGCTCCCCTTCGTTCTTTACCATACCACAAACCCTTATAGGTCTGTTTAGTTTGGCAATTAGCCATCCCCTCTTGTCTGTAATATTGGCTGGTAGTTCTACCAAAAATTCCCTCTTTAAAAATGTAACCGCCTCATTCTCCAACTGTTGTGTATATTCATCCGATACAAGTCTGTTCATTAGCGAAAAGCAAATTCTTTGAAGTTGAGCGCCTCGCCCAACCAAAACCTTTTTCCACTTGGCAGTGTCTGCAACAAGTTCCTCCCTTATAACGTTATCTATATTCTTTACCACAATTGCATCTGCACCTACCTCATTCAGATTCTTAAGCAGGGAGCCGTGCCCTCCAGGGCGGAAAAGCAACTTGCCCTCAGATGTCATAAACGGATTATTATCCATATCTGCCGCAATAGTATCGGTAGACGGAGACTGCACCGTAAATGTAATCTCATACTTGCAATCATATTTTTTCTCATATCTCTCCTTTACGCATTCAAGCAGCGAAACAAATCTCTCTTTATGCTCCGGTGAAACTGTAAACATCATCTTAACCTTGCCCTCTGTATCTTTTGCATATAGTGCCCCCTCTACCAAATGCTCCTCAAAAGCCGTTCTAACTTCCTCTCCTACAGCTGTTTTATATTTATGAAACGCAACCAACCCCTTTGGCGTTGCACCATAATTAAGCCCATTGGGCTTTAGGATCATCTCCAAGAGCTGTCTGTCATTCATAAACGGGAAATGCATTACATTGTCCAGAAACCTTTGAGCTGCAGAAGATTTTACCCTTCCCTCTTTTTCCAACTCCTCCAATCCAACAAACAGATCTTTAAACATACGCGATGCCGCTCCGGAAGCCGGAACAAATTTTACAATTGACCCGTCAAGCGCGTCCTTTGCATCCAACGCATCCTTTACCTCATTGTCGTTCAGCACCTTTATTCCACCGTTTGCAGGTGTTGCCGCATCCTTTATTGAAAGGTATGGAAAACCTTTTCTAAAATTTTCCATCTGTCTGTCTGCAACCTCTTCAGATATGCCCTTGGCAAATATCTGCTTAATCTGGTCCTTAGTAAAGTTCATAATAACAGTCTATATTTCTTATAGTTAATATATTATTTTCACCACTCTGCCACAAACTCACGTCTATAATTGTAGCTGTTTCTCAGCAATTCAAAATCCGCAGGATTTTTTCCCAACGCAGCAGAATCACTTTTTATATCATACGATTCCAAAAGTTTTTGAGCAATTATTTTTCCCGCTTCCCTACAATCTTTCATTTTTATGATCTTTCCAAACTCAATAACCTTTGCAGGGATAAATTGAGACTCGTCTACAGCAAAATTCTTTAATTCATCTATCCCAAAATAATCTGCCACATTATGCACAGACATTGTTGTACCGTTAATCTTTCCCTCTAATGAATATCCTGCAATATGCGGTGTATGAACGTCAGCTATTGACAATGTCTTGAGGCTTATGTTAGGTTCATTGTTCCACACATCAATTATAATTCCACCCAACTTATCACTATAGGCGGCCAAAGCCTCCTCATCCATCACCTCTCCCCTTGATGCATTAACGAAAATTGCACCCTTTTTCATCTTTTTGAAAAAAGCAGAAGAGGCCAACCCTTTAGAGGTTGGATTAAGGGATGTGTGAAGCGTAACTATATCTGCCCTTTCCAACAACTCATCCAATTGAACATACCCCTCTTTCACTCGTCCGCGGCATTTTACCATCTCCTCCATCTTATGAGGATCATTTTTAAGAACCTCAAAACCAAATCTTTCCGCAAAATCCGCCACCTTGCTGCCAACATTGCCAACACCAATTACCCCCAACACAAGTTCTTTGTCGGGAAGAAAAGGTGGAAGAGAAAATCCTTTTAGAGCAGAGAGGGAATAGAGCGCCGTAAAGACATACTGCAAAACGCCACCGGCATTGCATCCGGCTGCATTCCTTACAGTTATGCCATTAGCCGAACAATACTCCTTGTCTATATGATCCTCCCCTATAGTGGCTGTAGCAATAAACTTAACTTTGGAGCCGTCCAATAAAGAGCTGTTGCACTTTGTCCTTGTCCTAACCACAAGAGCGTCTGCATCTTCTATAATCTGCCGGGTAAATTCCGAACCTTTATAATACTCAACGTTAAAATATGGTTCAAAAACACCCTTTATAAACGGTATGGCACTATCTACAATTAGTTTCATGTTTGGTTTCATATTCGTTTTTATCTCTGTCTTGCTCCAAACTACTTTAGAATTATTCTCTTTACATACTCTTTGCCAAGCAACTGATTCATTGAATCTGCAATTTCCCGTAACCTCAGCTGCAGGTTACTTCTTATAAGACTCGACCCTATCTTACAATGAAGGCAGTCATCCTTAAAAAACTTGTTGTAGGTGACAGCCGCAACAGCCTCTCCCGTAACACTGTCCCAAGCCTTGAAAATTCTAAGACGTATGATTCCATCTCCGAGATTTGTTTCCCGCAGATATGCATTTATGGCATCACGTAATGTTTTAGTACTCTCTCTCTGCATAGCTAAAGCAATTGAAACACACCATTTTCTACTGTAAAGTTCCTGCTCATGGCAAGTACAGGCTCCAACACACTCTCCATCCTTACCTTACTGCTATCTGTAATAAAGATTTGGCCGAATCTGCTTCCCGACACAACCTCTATGAGTCTCCCCACACGTCCCATGTCCAATTTATCAAAAACGTCATCCAAAAGCAGTAACGGTTGTTTGCCATGAAGATTAAGCATAATCTCATACTGGGCAAGTTTGAGCGCTATGAGAAATGTCTTCTGCTGCCCCTGCGAACCGCAATTCTTTATAGGCATGCCATTTACGCTAAAGAGAAAATCATCCCTGTGAATACCCGATGACGTATATTTAAGTACTCTGTCTTTCTCAAAGTTCTCTTTAAAGAGTTCCAACGTTGAGCTGTTAGTCAACTGAGACCTGTACTCAAACGATACATTCTCCTTTGAGTTGCTGAGTATGTTATAGTAGTTGCAAACGGAATCATTCAGCAGGCTGCTTATTTTCAACCTCTCGTTATAGATATATTCTGCATTTACAGCCATACGCTCATCAATTGTGTCCAAGTACTCTGCGGAAACGACATCGGCTCCTCCCATCTTAAGCAGTTTGTTGCGTTGTAAAAGAAGCTGGTTGTAGTTTTGAAGTCTTCTTAGATATTCACTGTCCAATTGTGAAAGTACCATATTGATAAACCTTCTCCTCTCATCTCCTCCGGAGTTTATAAGCTCTGTATCTGTGGGAGATACCACCACTACCGGTATCTTGCCTATATGTTCGGAAATTCTGCCATAACTCTTACCGTCTCTCTTTACCACCTTTTCATCTACCTTTATCGTTCCATCATCCGCGGCCGTACCCTTAATACCTATGCTTATACTGCACTTTTGGCCGTCTTCATCATAAATTCCGTTTAGGGCAACGTAGCTACTACCTCTTTTGAATGTATAGATATCCGAACAGTTAAAGTAGCTTTTTGTCATTGAAAGATAGTAGATTGCATCTAACAAATTTGTCTTTCCCTCACCATTGCTACCCCAAATACAGTTCAACTTTGGAGAAAAGTGAAGTTCTGCCGAATGTATATTTTTAAAATCTGTTATTAGAATCCTCTCCAGAAACATATAATCGCTTTTACTGTTGCAAACTTACGGAAAAATTTGAAACCCACATTCACCGCTCATGGAATTTTAACAATTTAATTGAGTATCCTTGCATACTGAATTTGGTACATATATATTCTTAATATCAGAATAGCTTATGGATCGCCTGACAAAAGAACAACGCCATAAAAATATGGCTGCAAATAAGAGCAAGGGAACCAAACTTGAAATTACGTTTGGAAAACTCCTTTGGAATGCGGGAGTAAGATATCGCAAAAATGACGTCTCTGTATTTGGTAAGCCGGTTTTGTAATCAGATGTCATAAAATTGCAATATTTTGCGATGGTGAATTTTGGCATGGCAGAGATTGGGAGATAAGAAAGAATGACCATAAAAGTAACTGTGATTTTTGGCACTCTAAAATCGAACGAAATATTGAACGAGATAAAGAGGTTAATATGGAATTACAGAAACAAGGTAGTCAAAGAAAACGATAGCACTTTATCGTTCAAACTCAATTTTCAAGTTAAAATAGTTTCTTTTTGGCTGGCAGAGTCAAAAAGCAAGTGCAACATTACAATAAAAATTTAAAAAACTCATCC
>ENA-OOYV01000134-OOYV01000134.1-human-gut-metagenome-genome-assembly--contig:-NODE-134-length-56488-cov-9.021778_pt1 | contig 56488 bp, 54 predicted proteins | sample MGYA00241704_ERZ501380 | MGnify/ENA primary metagenome ERZ501380 (study PRJEB25962, sample SAMEA2042984) | human gut metagenome | biome: human gut; feature: human-associated habitat; material: faeces...
TATTTCTCATTTTTTATTTTTTCACTTACTGTGACATATCTATTGTAAACCTATAGGTTGATAAATGGGATTTATGCTTATCTCAATTTAGAATTATGTATGAAGGCAGAATATAAAATAAAGCCTAAAAATAATAGGCTTAAGAAGGATTTTTCTTAAGCCCTATTAAACTTACACAACTTTTTCTAAAGTATTGATTTTTTAGAAAAATATTATTAAAATAATGTTAATAATAAAAATATTAAATTTTTTTAAGTTATCAATCGGAAGGAAATCCGATTTACACAACTTTTACGATAGTCTCTTCCGTTTTATTTTTTAATTGACTTAAAAATTTTTTTGTAAGTTCTTTTGTTTTATTATTATATAATTTATCCCACATTGTATTTTCATTAGTTCTTAATTCTATTGCCGTTTTTATTCTAACATACTCTTCATTTTTAAGTACATCTAATATCTTATCTAAAAATCTTTGATACCTAATATCTTTACAGCAGTATGTACCAACAGTAGTAAATAATGTCATAATAAATATTAATGTTTTTTCAGAAACTTGCATATTTTGTGCAATTCTAAATAGATCTATTGTTCTTTCTATCAAATAATTTGATAATTCGTTATTATCATTGTCTATGCTTCTAATTATAAACCACCCTAATGAATTTGAAACTGTTCTAACAGCATTTTCTCTATTATCCTCTATACATGCAACACCAATGTTATAAATGCTTTTATATAGTATCTTTTTCTTAGTATTATCTTGAGATACAAAATTATATTCTTTTCCTTCTTCTAAAAATCCATCTAATAAATATATTAGATTAATAACACTATATTCCTCTATTCTATGTCTATATATGATCATATCAGCAATTTCTTCTATAATCTTCTTACCGAATTTATCTGATATTTTTCTCTCTTTATCCAATTCTTCTATTATTTCATCTATTGTAGAGATTGTTATTTCAATAAATTCTTTGTTTTTTATATTAATTGTTCTTGATAAAATATTCATACATATATCAAATAATTTTTCTTGAACATTTCTGTCGCTCTTTTCTAAATCTATAATAGCCTTTTTTAATTCTTTTAAAACATAATAGAACATATTAACATTATTATTAATCATTAATCTAATTAGCAATTCTTTTATTTCGTCACATATATCATTGATAATATTTGTATTATATCGATTTTTAAAAACTATTTCTTTATAATCAGGCATAAACCCAAAATAAACATTTTTTGAATCTTTCAATACTAAATCTAATATTATATCAACAATTAGTTTTCTATTATCTTTTCCAAGTTCATCCCATTCATTTGACGTTATATTTAAATAAAATAATATAAATCCATTCCATCTTTCATTATCTATTATTCTATTGTTTTTATGAGTTATTATCTTTATAAAATCTTTAACTTTATCTAAATCTTTATTATCACTTATTTCAATACCATATAATTGATAATATATAACAACATCTTGAATATCTTTTTCACCATAAGTAATTTCTTTAGTAAAACTGCTTAAAATTTTCTTTAATATATTATAATTTGCAGAATTATTTTCATCATTATCTATTATTAATAAAGCTATCAATAATTTACAGAAATATTTTAGATTTAAATTATTATATAAATATTTTAAAGACATATTTAAATGGTAAATTTCTTGAATATACCATTCAAAATACATATTTTCTTCCTTTAGTAAATTTTCTCCTATTTTTATATTCATTGTATATAAATTTTCTAAAATTTCTTCATCATTATATTCATTTGCTAATTTGTTAATCTCGTCTACATATTTCTTAAACCATTCTATATTTTTTATTTTTAGACATAGTTTAATATTTTTCTCCTGTTGTTCAAACAATTCTACAAGATATCTTTTATTTTCTAAATTCTTTGCTGCATTTATTTGGTATATTCCAGATTTAATTATCTTCTTGAATATGTATTCGGCTAATTCCTGTTTTTCTTTATCATCTGATATTAATAATTTGTTGCAATGTTCAATTAACTTTTGAAATAGACTTCCATTTTTTTCTGTTATATTATTACAAACATAATATTCTTCTTTTACTAAACATTCATCAAAAAATTTATAAATATCATTAAAAACTTTATCAATTTTATTTTTATCCAATATATCCTTTTCTAGATCATTTTCCAATGCTTTAAAAAACTTTTCTATATATGTATTAATCGTAAAAGTTCTATTTATCATATATGTATTATAAAATATAACAAACATATTTAATATAAGCAATATTATATAATAAATTATTGAGATAGCATCATTAAATATTGTTAAAATCAATATTCCCAACAATATATTAGCTATTGAAAAAATTAATATTAATTTTACTTTTTTCAAAAAAGTTTTTTCAATTATTTCCATTGGATAAGTATTTTTATATAGTTGTATCAATATGAAATAGCCAGATATCCATATAGCTACTAATCCTATAAGTCCATCAAAAAGCAGTTGAACAATATTTTTCAACTCATTAACTTCAATATTATGTTTCTTTCCGATAAAAAATACTATTGTACTAACAATAACAATTACTACCATAAAAGAAATTTCTTTTAAATATTTTTTTATTAATTTCATTCTTATACATCCTTTTTTACTATTTTATTTCACTTTTTTTAATAATTTGCAAATTTGTTTTAACTCTACAAACACAACTTTTTTATTTGAAATCTTAGCTAATAGTCTTAATGTCCCCTTAAAAGAGTTATCAATATATTGTGGTGCTACTACCATTATTAGCTCACATCTTTGGTCTGTAATACCTTGTTCAACAAATTGCCTTATTATTTCTTCCCCTTGTGTAGATGTAGATAATAATATTGCATTTTTCTTATTCTGACTTGTTGAAGAATTCTTCTTTATAATACCTTTCATTTCATATGATTTTCCATTTGAATTTATTGTTCCAGAAACATCACCATATTCCCCACCTTTATGTGGCTGTGGTCTAAATCCTGGTATGATTTCATAAAATAATTTAGGTAAACAAATCTGTTGTTTATCATTTAAACACTTTTCAATTTTGCTATAAGAACACGTTCCATTACATTTTTCTTTCATATTTACTGCAAAATTTATCAATTCATCGTTTATGTCAAAATCTTCAATTTTAAATTCATCGATTTCATCAAATAATATTTCTCCACCAATAATATCTTCAAAAGAAGATATTACTAGCATATCATCCATAATACAAAATGTATATTTAGAATCCATATTCGGATATGCTTTTATTAAATTATCATTTATCATTCTAATACAATTTTGCGTAGGTATATACCAATATTTATTCATATTTAAGGCATGTCCCTCCTGGCAAACAGCTTGTATAGGAGCTCCACATTCACAAAATTGCATATCATATTGTATTTCCTTTCCACACTCCTTGCATAATGGTACTTCATATGTTTCACAAAATTCACAATATGGTCTCAAAATTTTTCTAAATAAACTACTTATATTCAATATACTCTTTTTTTCTTCAGGAACTATTACAATATTTTGCTCTGTTCCAATGCTAGATATAATTTGTGTTAATAGCCAATTCATTTTTTCCTGCTCAATCTCTGACAATAATGACCATTTCAATTTTAGTCCTAATTGCTCAAAAATTTCTGTTGCATTTTTACCTTTTAAATTATCTATTTCTTCAAAAATGATATTTATAGCTCCTTCAGTCCATTTAAATAACTGATTAGAAGAAAGATGTTTCAAAATACTAATATTACCTTTTTTTATATTATATCTTACAGTTGCTGTTTTATCATCTATCGATGTTAAATAGCTGCCTGACATATTAAATCTATCTTTTTTTATTCTATTCATTTCGTCTTTCTGTTCTTCTGTAAGACCTAATGAACGAGAAATAGCTGTTTTTTCCCCATCTATGCCTTGTAAAACAATTTTGCTCATTATACTGTCATTAAATATTCTATCTAAGGCAGGTAATGGTGGCTTAATTGATGTCATCTGTTTATTTATTTTATTTCTTAAAGAATCAGTAAATACCCTTGTCATTTTTTCATGTTTTACAATGTACGCGACATAACTCTTATCTAATCCAATCCATGAGCATCCCTTATGTTGTTCCCATACCTGATCTGATTTTCCTTGTTCATTAATATAATGATACATTTTGCTATATACATAAATTAATACTAATCTATCTTCATACTGATCTATTTTTTGAATAGTCACTTTTCTAAATTCTGAATTTTCACATATAATTTCTTTTCTTTCTAGATTCTTTATCACTTCAATATCTGCATCTGTAAGATTCTCATCAAAACGCCATAATGAAAAAGTTACTCTGTCCCCATAAATATATTCCTCAATTAGTTTATCAATTTCAACATTTACAATTAACTGTCTATTATCTAGCTCTCGAATTATTTGAGATTTATCTTTGTTTTTAATATCTTCTTTAATTCCTTTTTGTTTTGAATATTCAAATAAAGCTTGCCAAGGTAATGTGTTTAACTTTGAATATTGTTCATCTGAAAGACTCATTAACTCACCCCCATTATATTGAACTATATTATACTAAATTATCCCTTTATTATCAATGTTTTGACAAAACGTTACATTATATTACAAAATTCGACAAATTAAATTTATATTACATTTTATCTAGTTTTTATTGTTCTATATAAGTTATTTTATGAATCTTATTGTAATCTTTGTAACACTTGAAAAATAAGCAAAAGCCACTAGTAATCATCAATATTTTGATATATAATAATCTCAATTAAATATGAAACTCTCACCCATGATTATGCCTGAAAGGAGGTGAAAAAGGCAATGGCTGGGAGTATTGAAAAAAGAGGTGAAAATACTTATAGGTTAGTAGTATCTACTGGTAAAAATCTTGATGGATCTAGAGCTAGAAGAACAAAAACTATTCATGGAACACGTAAAGACGCTGAAATTGCACTTGCAGAATTTGTTACAGAAGCTAATCGTGGATTAGTACCTGAAGGAAAACCAGTAACTTTTGAAGAATTCTATCATATTTGGCAAGTAAACTACGGTACAAAAGATTTAGCACCATCTACTTATAACAGATATGTTGGAATGTTAGAAAGCCGAATTCTTCCATATTTAGGTTCTTTTACTTTAGAAAAGATTAAACCTACAGATCTTATGAAATTGTATGATATGCTAGAACAAGATACACAAATAAAAAGACTTGCTAAAAATAATGGAGAACGTACTTTAAAACCATTATCTAAGAAAACTATTCTAGAACATCATAGATTGATAAGTGCAATGCTACACAAAGCTGTATATTGGCAACTTATACCTTATAATCCTGCTGAAAGAGTTCAACCACCAAGAGCACCAAAAGCTCAACGTAGATTCTATGATGATGAACAATGTAAAGTTCTTTTAAGAGGATTAAATGAACTTGAAGAAAATGAAATGAAATATAAAGTTGCTATTATTCTTACAGTATTTACTGGAGTCAGATTAGGTGAATTAATGGGACTTGACTGGGAAAATATTGATTTCAGGAACAAAGAAATAACTGTAAACAAATCAAGTCAATATTTAGCGAGTACGGGAGTTTATACAAAACCACCTAAAACACCTAGTTCTTTTAGACATATTTCTATACCTGATTCTGTTATCGACATACTAGAGGAATATAAATTATGGTATGATAGTCAAAAAGAGCTTTGTGGTGAATTCTTGGAAGAATCTAATAGGTTATTTATACAAGATAATGGCAAACCTATGCATCCTGATACAGTAAGCAAATGGTTTGTTAAATTTGTTCAGAAGATAGGACTACCTTATTTGAATTTTCATGGTATTAGGCATACAAACGCTACTCTACTTATTTCACAAAATGTTGATGTAGCAGTTGTAGCTGCAAGATTAGGACATGCTCAAATTAGTACAACATTTAATTTCTATGTCCATCCACTTGCTTCTCACAATAGAAGTGCTGGTATAGTCTTGCAGAATTTATTAGTAGATAAAAACTAATATACTTATCAGCTAAAACTCTTGATTTCAATAAGTTCAAAAATTGCTTTTTTTAGATTATAAATGAGGATTGATGCTATTTTATGGGCTTTCTAAAAGTTTCTGTCCCCAAGCTGTCCCCATTTACGTCAAAATTACGTCAGAGACAAAAAAATAAGAGTCTGCAATCTCTTGCGACTCTAGTTAAATCTTTGGTTGCGTGGGTAAGACTCGAACTTACGACCTTCGGGTTATGAGTAATTTATATTATCCCCATATAATAATTACAATTGTCCCTCTAATCCTAATTTCTTCTATTTTCATTCCCAAGAGTGCATTTTCTACTAATTTAACTCCTACTAGTTCTAAGCTCTTTTAAGAAGATTTCGTCCAAATGATTTATAGCTGTTGCTACACACAAATCATTGTCTACATTCTTTTCAAAATATATTTTTATTGTTTCAATATAAAGATGTATGTGTAAAAAATCATAAAAAATACACATGTTTTAAAAATATGTGTATTTTTTATTCATAATTTTCTCTAAAACCATATCATTAAATGCTCATAATTACCATAGCACCCATAACAATCAAATTCCATATAAAATGCAATGTAATATTAGTACATAAATTATTGGTCTTTGCATAAAGTTTAGCCATACCAGCACCCATTATTGCATAAGGTATTATGTATAAGTACATAACTAAATTTTCTTCTAAAAACATACAGTGAATAGCACCAAAAATAAGAGCACTAATTACAATAAATACAGTTTCATTTTTAAATATTCTTCTTAAAAAGCCTCTAAATAATATTTCTTCAGAAATTGGTGCAATTATAATAGCAAGTATTGCTGTAATCCATAAAGGAATTTCCTTTATAAGACTTTGATTTGTAGACTCTTCCCCTATAATCAACCTTATTATGAGTGTTATTGGTAAGTAAAACAATAATGTTATTGAAAAGGCCTTAATTACTTCTTTTATATATATTCCTTTTTGTGAAATAAATTCTTTAATATCTCTTTTTAAAATGCTGAAAAATGGTATAACCGCAAATACTACACGACCTCCATAATATAATATGATTTTTAGCCATGGATTCCAGTTAGTAAACCAGTTTGATACAATAGGTGTATAAAATACAATAAATAAAATAATAAATAAAATTGCATATATCCACTTATTTAATCCTTTTGCATCATCCAACCTTTTAAGGCTTGTTTCATCTTTATCATCTTTTCCATTTTTGTAGATTATAATTAATGTAACAAATCCAGCTACTATATTATATATACTTCCTGTGATCATTGTTATACAACTTAATAACGCTATCTTATGTTTATTCTTTTGAACATCTTTGCACAAAACTATATTAAATATTGTTAATATTAAACATATTCCAAGCATTATAACTTGTTGAATTATAGAAATATTGCTTTGTTCCATCACCTTAGCAATTTCTTCCATGTATGGTGCTAAAAATTGCATTGCAACAATTGCAATTATGGAATATATATTTCCAATTAGTGAAATGACATTTAATACTCTAATTACTATTTTTTTATTATATTCTTTCATTCTCTCTTTTCCCTCTTATTTATTATTAATATAAAATTTAATTATATAAAAGATTTCTTCTATTCTTATGAATTTCGTGTTATTATTAACTTTTAATCTTTACTAAAAACTTAAGTTATTCTTTAATTTTTGATTTTAATGTAAAAGTAATAAAATAAATAATTCCTGATATTATTACAATCATTGGTCCAGTTGCTATATTGTAATAATATGATAAAATCAATCCAACTACACCGTGAAAAAATTGAGAAAACTATTGCTAAAAGATGATAACTTCTCATATTTTTTGCAATATTTCTACTAGATGCTGCAGGAAGTATTAATAATGAATTAATTAATAAAATTCCTATCCATCGTATTGATATCATAACAATAACTGCAATTAGTATTACAAAAATATTATCTATTAATTGAACATTTATTCCTTTACTTTTAGCTAATGTTTCGTTAATACTAACACAATTTAGTTTGTTAAAAAATTTTCTCCAAAATATCGCTATTATTATAAATGCTATTAATAAATATATAATTTCATTTATTGTAATACTTAAAATATCTCCTACTAAATAGCTCGAATATTTAGTAATATTCCCACTTTGAGATAAAAGTGCAAGCCCAAGTGCAATTGCAATTGATGAAAACACGCTAATAATTGTATCTGCTCCATATGTTGTTTTATGTTTTACCATATTTAACAATATAGCAAATATTACAGCAAATATTATCATTGAAAGATTAACGTTAGCTATTCCAAATAACATCCCAATTGCAATTCCAGTTAATGCTGAATGTCCTAGTGCATCTGAAAAAAAGGCCATTTTATTGTTAACAATCATTGTTCCTAACATTGCAAAAATTGGTGATATTAATAATATTGCAATAAGTGCATTTTTCATAAAAGCATATGATATAAAATCAAATGGTATTATTGTTTCTAGTATATTATAAATTACTTCCATATTTTCTGCCTTTCTATAAGTACATATTTTTTCTTATTAATTCTATTTTATTATTATATCAAACAAAATATCTTTTCACAACTAATTTATAACAAATTCTGCTTTAAAACCCTATACCAATTTTCACCCATTATTTTGCTTATATCTTCTCTTGCAAATCCTTCTGCATATAGTCCTTCTTTTAGATTACCTATATCTTTTATACCATTCAAGTCTTTTGGTATTTTTTCCTCTCTTACTCCATCAAAATCACTTCCTAAACTTACATAATCAATTCCTACTAGATCTACTATATATTTTATATGTTTTATAACATCTCTTACATCTGCTTTCTTATTCAAATTAAGAAATCCAGATGAAAAACATATTCCAATAACTCCGCCTGTCTTGGCTATTTGCTTTATTTGTTCATCTTTTAGATTTCTACTATGATTACAAATTGAATATACACAAGAATGTGTCGCAACAATTGGTCTTTGTGAGACTTTTGCTGTGTCCCAAAATGTTTTTTCTGAAAGATGTGATACATCTATAATAATGCCCTTTTTATTAAGTTCTAATATATACTTTTTTCCTAAACTTGTAAGTCCGGGTGTCATTTTGGGTATGAGCCCCACATCCAAGTTCATTATCTTCATTCCATGTAATTGACATCACCTTTATTCCTTCTTCAGCATAAAAATCTATATTCTCAATTTTTCCACATATTGCACTCCCGTTTTCTACAGTAAGTATTACTCCTATTTTATTTTCATTGCCTAAAAATGTCTCAATATCACTTTTAGATTTTATCTGCATAATCTGATTAAATTTTTCTTTTTCTTCTTTAAATTTATTTATCATCTCTTTTGCCCTTTTTAGAGCCCCATCTTTGTTATTACAATATTTTGGATCAATATAAATTGCCATCATTTGTATTATCTTTTCATAATTTATATCTTTTACATCTGTTATATTAAATTTTAGTTTTCTATCTTCTATAGATAATTTCTCATCTACTGCTCTTTCTAAAGTATCACAATGACCATCAATAAAAATTTTCATTTTTAATTTCATTCCTTTCTTACTCTTGGAGCAAAGAGGCATATATAGTTATTAAAAATTATATTTTTAAATTAATGCCTCATATTTTTATTACTAATCTTTATTCATATTATAATTAAAAATAACAAAAAAATTCGAATTAGATTTAATTTCTAATTCGAATCTTATTTTTGGTTTTATGCATTTTTTGCTATTTCTGCAACTTTTGCAAATGCTTCCGCATCTGTTACAGCCATTTCAGCAAGCATTTTTCTATTTACAACTACATTTGCTTTTTTTAAGCCAGCAATTAGTTTACTATATGTTAATCCATTTTGTCTAGCTGCTGCATTAATTCTTGCAATCCATAGTTTTCTAAAATTACTCTTTTTATCTTTTCTTCCAGCATAAGCATATGCTCCAGATTTCATAACAGCTTGTTTTGCCATTCTAAATCTGTAGTGCTTTGCACCATAATATCCTTTTGCTCTTTTAAATATTTTTTTATGTTTTTTACGAGTAATAACTGCTGTTTTAACTCTTGCCATTTCTTATTCACTCCTATCTTTCTATTATTATACTTTTTAGTTACCATATGGTAATAATTTCTTAATTCCTGCTTCGCATGTCTTATCAGCATAAGCATCTTGAACTTTTCCTCTAGCTTTTGCTCTAGGTGTTTTATTTGCTAAAAGGTGTCTTCTATTACTTTTTGTTCTTTTCACCTTTCCAGTTGCAGTATAAGAATATCTTTTTTTAGCTGCTTTATTTGTTTTTAATTTTGGCATAATACTTCAAACTCCTCTCCATTTGTATTAATTAAATTTGGGTAATTTTAGTCAAAGTTCTTTTTTTCTTTGAACTATTTATACTAAATTAACAAAAAATATTTTAAGCTTTTTTTGCTAATATAATAAACATATTTTTTCCTTCAAGTACTGGTTTCTTTTCTGCTGATGAAATATCAGATAAAGCTTCTATAAATCGATTTAAAGTTTCTTCTCCTAATTTTACATAGTTTAGCTCTCTACCTCTAAATCTAACTGTTATCTTTACTTTATTTCCATCTTCTATAAATTTTCTAGCATTTTTGGCTTTAAATTCAAAATCGTGTTGTTCAATATTTGGTGTAATTCTAATTTCCTTTACTTCCATTGTTTTTTGCTTTTTTCTAGCTTCTTTTTCTTTTTTAGCTTGCTCGAATTTGTACTTTCCATAGTTCATAATTTTACAAACCGGTGGCTGCGCATTTGGCGCTACTAAAACTAAATCTAATTTTTTTTCATAAGCAATGTCTAAAGCTTCTTGAATTGAAACTGCTCCTTTTTTGTTTCCTTCTTCATCAATAAGTTGAACTTCTTTAGCTCTAATTTGTTCGTTAATAGGTAATTCTTGTTTTATATAAAACACCTCCAAATAAATTTAAAAAAAGATTGACTTTTTAGCCAATCACCTCACCACATAATAAATATTTTCCAATATAAAATACTAATATATAAGCATTTTTACATATATTTATTAACCTTTTTCCATAAGATAAGGTGAGAAGTGGTATTAGCTTCTTCTTTTTCACTTCATTATCTTACTATATTTCGTAAATTTTGTCAAGCAATTTTTAGAATTTTTCTGGTCCTTCTTTTTAATCAAAATTTCAATTGCAAATATAACAACTTTTTTATTAATGCTGTTGTTTCATTTTAAATTTTTTACTTTTAAAACATTATAGATTGAAAATAGAGCAGTTTTTTAATAACTGCTCTACAAATAAGAATCAATTGTGTTAACCCACAGCTCTAATAATTAATTAGAATCTGTAGTAAATCAATTTCTTGTTTTAATGTATCATCTTTTACTTCATTTTTCTCGTTTTCTAAATATTTCTTTACTTTCTCAAAAATATTTTTATATTCACCACTAACACTAAGTTTTGTAGATGTTCTTTCATTTTCCCCTAAAATATTTTTTATATCTTCTTTAGTGTATCCTGAACATTCAATTATTCCTTTTTCATTATTTATATAAAATCTTTCACTATTATTGCTTCTCTCATATAAAATCCAATCTTTTAAGCAATTTGCATATCTAACTAATGCAATACTCTTTCTAATTCCGCTATTTGCATAGAATTCATTATCATTTTCAAATTCTATCTGTTCTGAATTTGAATATTTCTTTCCATTCCTATCAGTATAAGAAACATTTAAATTTATTTTATTATCATTATTTGCATTATCTTTTTTCTTTAATTTTAATAAAACTACTCCACCTTTTGTTCCAGTTTCTTCATTCGTGCTTGATGGGAATAATGTATTTACTTTTATAATATTTCCTGAAGATTTATCTTTTGAATCTGTTCCATAAATTCCTTCTATTTCGTAATTATTAGATGACAAATTCAAATTTAAATCGAATACTAACGGCGTAATCATATAATCAAAATCTTCACTTAATATTTTTTGGAATTTCTCTTTATTATTTATTGAATAATAATTTGCACCTTTTACATTTGAAATTTCTTCTATTAATTCTGTATTAAAATCTACTCCAATGCCTATAAAACTTGTATATATTTTATTTTGAGCATTTTCTTTTACATAACTTAATAATCCCTTTTTCGATGTTGTTCCCATATTTGGCATTGCATCTGTAATTACAATTATTCTATTATCATATTCATCATCATTTAATAGTTCTTTGGTAAATAATTCTGTTGCTTTAGTATAACCCGCTTCAAAATTTGTTCCACCTCTTGCTTCTATTTCCAAAATATGCTCTTTTATTTTATCCACATTTGTTTCTTCAGTTAAATTTATTGGCTTTGCTAAATATGCTTTATCATCAAATAATACCATTCCAAATCTATCATCGCCATTTAATTTATCTAGCATTAGATTAATAGATTCATTTGCAAGTTTCATTTTGCTTTTATCTTCTTTACTTTCTAAAAATTCTCTTGCTTTAGAAAAAAGTCCATTTTTTGCATCATAATAATAATCATTTAAATTAGAAGACATTGAACCTGATATATCTAAAAGAACTACTATATTTTGTTTTTTTCGTTTAAAATCACTTTGTTTTATGTTAGAATTTAATCCAACTGTCATATAATATTCTTTTTTTGAAGATATTGGGTCATTTGATACCGCCATAGAGTATGATGGTGAAAAAAGCTCGGAACTCTCTTTTACCTTTCCAGTATCAAAATAATAATCATAAAATAGTCCATTATAAGTAATATCGGTAGAAATAGGAAGATATCCACTATTTATATTTTCTCTGAAATTTTGTATGTTTTTTGAACCACCAACTGAATAACCTATTTTGCTTTCTACTGAAGAACTTTCTGTTACTGATTGTATACTGCTATCCGCAGATAGCCCTTTTGATATATTTTTAGAGAAAAAGTTTTTACTGCCTGTTGTATCAGTATTATCATTTTTACCATTATATTTCCAATCATCTATTTTAGATTTTTCTCCACCATTAATATTACCATTTGTATTATCGTTTTTTATTAAATAATAAAATGTTACACCTGCCGTACCAATAAAAACTAACACTAGTATAGTAATTATAATGGTTATAACAATTTTAGATTTATTATTCATATACAAGCCCCTCCTTAAATATTATAATCTTTTTCATGAAGTTTTTATATTATAATTCTATATAATTTTCTTTTATGTGTCAAATAATTTTTTTGCGTATTTTTCTTGACTTTTGGGTAATTTTGTATTAGAATAGAAAAGCAATAAATTTGTAATATGACCAAATAAAAACTTCTCCCCGGTAGTTTTTGACTTGGTTTCATATAAAATAAATATAAAATTAAATATGAAATGGAGGGTATTTTTTACCATGAATAATACTACATATAGCTTAAAGAAAAATGAAATCGAAAGAAAATGGTATATTATCGATGCTGCAAACAAACCATTAGGTAGAGTAGCAACAGAAGCTGCTAAATTATTAAGAGGAAAACACAAACCAACTTATACACCTAACATGGATGCAGGTGATCATGTAATTATACTAAATTGTGACAAAGTTATTTTAACAGGAAAGAAATTAGACCAAAAAATTTATCGTCATCATTCAGGATATATTGGTGGTATGAAAGAAACTACTGCTAGAGAAATGATGCAAAAAGATTCTGGAAAAGCAATGACACTTGCTATTAAGGGAATGCTTCCTAAAAACAGTCTAGGAAGACAAATGATAAAAAAATTAAGAGTTTATGCTGGTAGTGAACATGAAAACGCAGCACAAAAACCAGAAATTTGGAATATATAGTTAAGGAGGAAATAAAAAATGCCTAAAGCAAAATCAGAAAAAATAATGTTCTATGGTACTGGAAGAAGAAAAAGCTCAATTGCTAGAGTTAGATTAGTAGAAGGTAGCGGTGTTATCACAATAAACGGAAAAAATATTGATGAATATTTTGGAGCTGAAACACTAAAATTTATAGTTAGACAACCATTAACAGTAACAAATACTATTAGTAAATATGATGTTATTGCAAAAGTAATTGGTGGTGGATTTACAGGTCAAGCTGGTGCTATCCGTCATGGAATTTCAAGAGCTTTATTAGAAGCTAATGAAGAATATAGACCAATTTTAAAATCAAACGGATTCTTAACAAGAGACCCAAGAATGAAAGAAAGAAAAAAATACGGTCTTAAAAAAGCTAGAAAAGCTCCACAATTCTCTAAGAGATAAAATATTTTTTATAAAAAGCACAAAAACCTTAGATGTAGGAATACTTCTAAGGTTTTATATTTTTAAGGATTTTTTTAAATTATTATTTTATCTTCTATATTTCCAACAAGAAAACCTGCAAACTAAGAAATAACTTAGTTTGCAAGTTTATATGGTCTTTTTGGCTTTGATTTTCGAATTACGTTTCTAATCTACTAATTCAACATTTTCCAGCCGTATTACTGGAATCTTTTTAATGTTAAAATCTTTTGCAAATAAAATTACATTAAAACCATCCAGCAATTTCCAATTTCTATCGACAATAATAGGAATTGGTATCTTTTTGTACTGATTATAGAATCTAACTATTTTATTATATTTTTTTCCTCTCAGTTCTTGTGCTGGCTTGTAATAATGAATTTTATCAACGAATTGAAACGTTACCCATTTTCTTGGAAGTTTAAATCCAATTTTTCTTTTGAGAATTTCTGTACGCCTTCTTATTTCTTGTATAGCTAGCTCTTTTTCCTTCTTACTGTCACAGGATAATACTTGAAGAAATTCAAAATGTGTAAAATCACTTTTACTTGAATTGCAGCTAATACAAGTTGGAAACAAATTGTTTGTAATGCTAATGCCACCAGTAGACCTCGGGAAACCATGATCTAAAGTACTATTATTCCTTTTAAGCTTAACATTACAATATACACACCTCTTCTTTTTAAGAGCATATGTCAGTTCATACATAAGATCCTCAAACCGGATGTTCTGATAGATTTTTAATACTCCATCTTTAGTTACTTCCACATACGGAGAATTAAATTTTCTTGGCAGTTCCAAAATCATGGTAAAACCAACCTTTCTTTCAAAATTTTCGGTAAGCCTTATAATATTGTTATACCATGTTTTGCTTAACATTGCAAGCAAAAATATATTTCTTTTTTTACTGAAAAATAACTATAATGAATTAATACTACTCTAAAATTTTACTCAATTAAATCTACTACGTTGTCTTGTTTCATTCCTTCTAAATTATAATAACTATTTGGAACATTTCCAACAATTACCGCTTCAGCAATTAGAACTTGGTTTGTAATTATTTCTTCTACTTCATCAAATGGTGTTAATATTACTACTCTGCATTTCACCTCCAAATAAACTCTATGTAAAGTTTGGTTTATTCCAGCAGAACTAAATTCTGATTTCAAGTCTGTCTCAACATTTCCAATAGTCGAGATTTTGAATTTAACCTTTGGTCCTCTACCAGCTAATAGCTTGCTGCCTGTAAAACTTCCAAGTCTAATATAAACATCATCTGTTTCAACTTTGTTTAACTCTTCTTGTATTTTCAAAGCAACATCAGATGTTATCTGATTTACTGGAATAATATTAGACTTTATCATCTTAATATTTTCAGCATCGTCTTTAACAATTGTGCATAAATCTTCATATTTATAATCTTTCATTACAACTGATGCTTGCTCATTTGATATTTTAGTTGCAATACTTTTAGCTCTAACAATACATTGCTTTTCTAATATTGGCTCTATAGATTTTATTATAACTGTTGCCACAGTAATAGCTATAATAGTTATAACTATTACCTTCATTCTATTAGCATTTCTTTTAGAGTACTCTCCGTTCTTTTTTAAATTGAACTTAAATATTGGTAATTTTATTCTTTTTCTAGAATAAATACGATCCATTATCTCCCCCTATTATTTTAGGATTTATGCATTTTCTTTATTCATAATAGGAACATATCTTGGAATGAATAGTTGCATACCAACATCAATTTTGTTTGCATCTTCAATTTCATTCATTCTTGCAATATCATCTACAGTACTCTTAAATTTCTTGGCTATTTTCCACAAAGTGTCCCCAGGTTTTACAAAATAAATTACTACACTATAAAAATCTTGATTACTGTTTTCTTTTATATCTATATTATTAATTATATTTACATCTGTGCTTTTAGATATATCGACTGAGAAATTTAAATCTATTTTAATATCAATGCTTTCATCTGGCATAACTATAAAATCTTGCATTGCAACTTCAACTTGTGTGCTGACTCTTGAACCTTGGACAACTCCTTCTACTTCCATATTATGATTAAATGGAATTGCAATTTTTTTACAATCTAGCCCTCCTGTTTTATTAGATGAGAAAATAAAGTTAATTTCTATTTCTCCTTCATAAATAATTCTGTCATTCATTACATTTTGATTTTGAATGTTTACACTAACGTCTGTATCATATATTTTTTCATTTTTGATTTCTGGTATTTCTTGTTTTTGCCTAATATTACAAACATCTTGCACTCTTCGTTTTTCTTGCATGGTTTTCAATTTTTTACATTCAGAATTCAACTCCACACTTGGACTGTATAAATCTTGAATTAAATTTACTCTTTTATTTTCATAAACTTTACATTCCATTCCAACTTCAGCCTCTATATAAATTGAATGCTCCTCTACATTATTTGGTTTAATGAGTAAATTTCTTAAGTCATACCTTACATCACAAATATTTTCTTCTGAAACATTTTGGATATCAATAAATCCCATAACTGGTATTTTACTTTTCACACTACAAACTCTATTGTCTTCTGTTAAGTACATAATTTTTACAGACACATCTGCTTTTGCCAAAACTTTGTTATAACTTATTTTTGTTTCTTTATTAATTATACATACATTTGTTTTAATGATTTCTGCTAAATTATCTATTTGTTCTATTGCTACTGTATCTTTTGCAAATGCTCTTGTTTCACCAGCACCCAATAAAGAATTCATATTAAATTCTTTGTTTAATCTTTGAATATCATTTATATTAGTAATGTTATCTACAAACTCTACATCTTCATTAACAGATACTCTTGCATTTACCTCTAATATACTTTTTATGCTTACTTTTCTGCCATTTAATATTTTACATTCCATACTTTTTAAATCTGTTTGACATTCTACCATCATTTTACTTCTAGCTTTTTCTAGTTCAATTGTTTTAGAAAAATCTATATTACTGCTAATTCCTCTTACAGATGATTCTTCATTATCTGCCAAATACATAATATTACAATTTATGCAACCATCAATTCTTATTTTGCCATCTAAAACTTCTTTTTTATAAATACAAACTGTCCCATTTGTATTTATTGCATTTAATATATCAGGTTTAATATCTGGAATAATTACATCTCCTTCAATAATTATATTTTCCGTTTTTTGTCCTACGATTTGATTAATACATAAATTATTTTTTTGCGTTTCTATATTCATGTCTAATTCCCTCCTTATTTTATTACTTAAATTATATTAGAAACACAAAAAAAAATTCCTATATATAAGGAATTTTCTTATTATTATAAATTTTTTACTGACTTTATTTCTTCCATTGGTGGAATTAATGGTGTATATTCTTCACCATTAAATACTTGAAGCTCAACAGTTCTGGTTAATACATCTGTATAACTGTAAGTAACATTTTGACTGTTTTCATTATATTTTATTACAAAAATATTAGAATACGCTTTTTCTATTGTTGCTTCTTTTTCAAACGATTTACTCCTTCCTAGAGAACCTTTAACAATGACTTTTTGTCCAATTTTTTCTCCTATATCAGTTTTTAAATCTGTAATATTTTTTTTGCAAATCATTTACTCACCTACTTTATCAACATAAATAAATTATATCACTTTGGTTGTTTATTGTCAAAAACTGATATTATCTGTCATCTTTTGTAAAATAGTGTTTTCAACGGTTTTACCGTTTTTTACTATTTCTTTACATTTGTGTTACATTTGTGTTACAACTATCTTTTTCTTTCCCATTGCACCTATTCCATTTACCCCTTTTATGCCATCTCTTAAGTCATTTTCCATATCTTTAATAGTAACATATTTTGTTGATTCTGTTGTTGCAATTGTTTGCGCCACAATTAGTGGATCCATAAAATCAATTAAAATTCTAGCAGGAGATGATGCAAAGTTTGCTCCCGCTTCCATAATTGCTTCATAATAACTTTGACACGCTCCTGCAAAAATTACCAAGTCTTTACCTTCATAATTTAGACTTCTTGCCTCTTGAACTGATTTAACAAAATATGCAGAATTACGGTAATTATATATATCTTGATATCCTGTTCCGTTTTTTATCATCCCATCATGCCCTGTTATTACTAATATATCTGGCCTATATCTTTGTACTAACACTTTTACAAATCTTGGTTGTTTATTTTCAGCTATATTTTTTACAATAACATTTAGCCCTAAACTTTTATAATATTTATTTGATTTCTCACTGTATCTTCTGTCACCATCTAAATGTAGTATTTTACCCGTATACAATAATCTTTTTAATCTGTTTTCATCATTGTTATTTCCTAGACTATTTAAACATCTCTTCACCATTTGCTGTATTCTGTTTTCGAATTTTTCTATATTTTTATCTACAATTCTTTTATCGATTATTTCAAGATCCTCCACTAAACTGTCTGCCTTGATCCTTATCATAATTCCTTTAAGTATTGCAATTTCTTTATTGTTATTAGTTTTAATAATTCTATCAACTACAAATAGAATATCTTTTCCATAAGAAATTCTACCTACTATATCACCTTTTTTTATTCTACTCATTTAAAAATCACCTCTACAATAATATAGGTCTTTATATAATATGTCGAATTTTGTATATTGTTCATTATATTAATGTATAAGTAAACATATGCTGTAATTTTACAAGTTCTGTAACAGTTTAATTAATAACAAATTTAAAAATAATTGATAAAATTTTCCAGAAATTTGTTGTAAAATTATTTTAAATATGATATATTCAATTTGGCTTAGAAAAAGCTTAAATGAATTTAATTATTTTGTAGACTATTTCCTTCTCATATAAATTAGGATCAAATGTGTCAAAAATATTAAATCTCAAAAATCTGAGAAGGAGGTATTCTATTATGGCAGATAAAACTTTACAATGTAAAGACTGTGGTGCTGAATTTGTTTTTACTGAGGGTGAACAAGCATTTTACGCAGAAAAAGGATTCACAAATGAACCACAAAGATGTCCTGCTTGCAGAAAAGCAAGAAAAGAACAAAGAAAAAACAATTACAATAATTAGTTTTTTAAAAAACAAGACTTAAAATTTAATTTTTAAATCTTGTTTTTCTTATTTATTATTCTTTTATTTTAATAATTCCTAATTTATAACATTCTAACAATTTGTATAAATCTTCAATTTCATCTTGCAATTTTATTCCAATATCAGTATCTTTAATTCTTTTTCTATTTACTTTTTCTACAACTACTTTAGATGAATGTAAATCAGTTTCCTTTACTATTGCATCTATTCTAGAGTTAAACGGCTCATGTTCTGCAAGCATTAGACCATATGAGTTATAAATTAATGTATATCCAGCTATTCCTGTTGTTTTTTGATACGATTTAGATAAACCTCCATCAATTATTAATATTTTTCCATTTGCCTTTATAGGACTTTCTCCTGATTTAAATTTAACAGGAATATGTCCACAAATAATATGTCCTTTATCTTTTTCTATACCAAATTCTCCTAAAAGAGTATCACAAACTTCCTCATTTTGTGCAAATATATAAAATGGATTTTTATTTTCTTTATGTAATTCTTTATCATCAACAAAATATCTTTCAAATGTTTTCATTGCATCTTTACAAAAGATTGGAGAATTTTCTCCACACCATAAATACCACAAAAAGTCTTTTCCATATTCTCTTTCTTCTGAATCTAAATCCGAAAAATAACCTTGTCTTGCAATTTTATCAATATAATCTAAATATGCTCTTCCTGCAAGTCTTCTATTTTTATTGTCTTCGTAGTATTTTAAATTTCCCTCTTTATCCATTGGTATGCAACCATGAATTAATAAATTATTATTATAAATCTTATATAGACTTCCTTTATTGTATAAAAATTGTACATGCCTTTGCAATTTTTCGCTATTTAAAAATCCTTTTTTTAACTTACATACAACTTCTTTTTCCTTTTTAGTAAGCTCATATGGATTTTTAGGATCAATAGTTGGAAAATAATTATCTAATAATTTATAATATTTACCATTTATTTGAACCTCTCCAGTTTCATAATTTATTTTATCTAGTAACATTCTATCTTCCATTTTAAACTCTGGATGTCTTTTAATTAACTGTCCTTCTAATTTAAATTGAATAATTGCACATGCTTTTTGTATTTTAGCTAATAATTCTATTATAGATAAATCACTTATTTTTTCCGCATTATGTGGTTTAAAGTTTGGCAAAGATTCCTCTTTATATTCTTCCATGGCATATTCAGTAATCGCTCTTAAATTAATACCATATGCATCTTCTAGAATATCTAAATTATGATACCTTGAACATATTCTAATAACATTCAAAATGCAGGCTTCCGAACCACTTGCAGCACCCATCCATATAATGTCATGGTTTCCCCATTGTATATCTATTGAATGATATTTCATAAGTTCATCTATAATTATATGCGGTCCTGGTCCTCTATCATATATATCACCAATTATATGTAAATGATCTATTGCCAATTGTTGTATTAATTTAGATATAGCAATAATAAATGCATCTGCTCTATCTAATTTTATAATTGTATTAATAATTTGATTATAGTAAAATTCCTTATCATTCATATTTTGCTTAGCATGTAATAGTTCATCAATAATATATTCATATTCTTTTGGCATTGCTTTTCTTACCTTTGACCTACTATATTTTGAAGAAACTACTTTGCAGACTTCTATTAATCTATATAATGTTATTCTGTAGAACTCTTCCATTTGATCATTTTGTTTTTTTATTAGTTCTAATTTTTCTTCTGGATAATAAATTAAGGTTGCAAGTTTTTTTCTTTCTTCATTTGTCATACTATTTTGGAATGTTTCATCAATTTTGGCTTTAATAACACCAGATGCATTCTTCAATATATGTAAAAACGATTCGTATTCTCCATGTAAATCGCTTAAAAAATGTTCGGTTCCTTTTGGTAGGTTTAATATTGCTTGAAGATTTATAATTTCAGTACATACCTCTTGTACAGTTGGAAATTTCTCAGCTAATAATTCTAGATACTTTTTTTCAGCATTAATATTTTTCTCCATATTACCAACACTCCTTTTTTAGCTTAGATATAAATTGTATAATTAATGTTTTTTTATTCTATATTATTGTATTTTTTCATTATAGTCAAACCTTTTATATATTTTTTTATCTAAATAAAAAATAACTACCTGAAAAAACTTAATTTTTCTTAGGTAGTTATTATATAAAATATTAACTTGCATTATTTTCTTTATGACTATATTTTAATTTTGTTGCCATTCCGCCTCTTATATGCCTTTCTGCTTTATTTTCTTCTAGTATTGCTCTTACCTCAGATGCTAGTACTGGATTTATTCTGCATAATCTTTCGCTTACATCTTTGTGTACTGTACTTTTACTTATTCCAAATTTTTTTGCTGCTCCTCTTACCGTATCTTTTGAATCTATTATATAATGTGCTAAATTTACAGCACGTTCTTCTATTGATATTCCTCTCATAAAAGCAAAACCTCCATACGAATACATTTGTTTAATTGTATTCGCACAGAGGTTTATTTATGAATTTTATTTTATTACTATTCTATTGTGCAAAAATTCCACGTCCCTATTGGCGCTATTTGCATATAATTATATCTTCTCTTCTAGGTCCATTTCCTATCATTTTTATTGGGTGTTCTATTTTCTCTTTTATAAACTCAATATATTTTTTTCTCCATTATTTATTTTTTTGCTTTTTTCTTTTTTCATAAGTTTATTTGTATTTCTATTCTCTTTTAAAACTTTAAATACACTTTCTAATATTAGCTTTACCATATGTTCAATTTCTTTTTTATCTTCTGGATTTACATTTATGTATCCATTTAAGATTATTCCTATTTTTTTTGCTGTTTCTACTCTAAAATCACTAGTTCTTTGAGCTTGTGTTTCCATTATGATTTCATATATCATGTTTATAAAATTTTCTCTTTGCTCTGGAGTTGTGTTCTTTAGCCAATCACTTACAATACCATTAAAAATCTCACTATTATTTGTAACTGTTGGTATTCTAATTAGCTTTGTAGGTTCAATCTCCCATGAATATATATCATGTTGCATAATACCTTTTTGAATACTCTTTACCACTTGATATTCTTCTTCATGCTCTAATAGTCTTCCAACTATTGAGGATTGTGGTATATATGTTTGAATTTTGTTTAATATTTTTTTGTAATTGTCTGTTAAAATTACGCTTTTATCAAATCCCGGTCCATCAGCATTTATAACTCTTTCTATTCTATTTTTAACACTATCTTTACAAAATACTGCTGCATAAACTGCTAGATTTCCCCCTTTAGAATGTCCTCCTATAATAAGATCATCTTTATATTTTTCCGCCATTGAACTTAAGTATTTAACAGCTTCTTTTTGTGATGGAACATCTTTTTTAAATCCCATATTTATATCTTCTTTCCATCCAACAAGAGATGAGTCGGTTCCTCTAAAAGATATATATTTTTGATTTTTCTGAATCCATAGTGTAATAGCAGCAAACTGTTTTTCTGCAGCTTCGTCAAAAATTTCTATGTAATCAGACACTTTTATATCTTTAAACCTTTTACAATTGCCTATTTTTTGTAAAAAAACTTTATCATCATTCCATAAATAATTTTCTATATCTAGGTCTTTCATTTCTAGTGCAATGTTTTCTATTGTATCAATTTCTTTTAACTCTATATATTTAAATGGTAAATACGAAAATCTAGCAAAAATTATATCATCTATTTCATTTATTGGAGAGTTTTCAAAACTTAGATCTCCTCTCCATTCTATATAATCAATTATATTTGGCATAGTAACCTCCTCTGTTTACACTAATATATTAACACATTAGTCTCAAAGAATCTAGTAATTAACAATAAATTAAGTCGTTTTTTTGCCAATTGAAAAGGAACATTTATTACTCTTAACAAATGCTCCTTTTCTGATTACACTCTTTCATCAAAACCTCCTTGCCTGTCCTATTTTAAAACTATTCTGGAGTTTTACATCTTTGTGTACAGTATTTTACTTATTCCAAATTTTTTGCTGCTCCTCTTACCGTATCTTTTTAATCTATTATATAATGTGCTGAATTTACAGCACATTCTTTTATTGATATTCCGCACATAACTACAACCAAATATAAACACTTTTGTTTAACTGTATTCTTATAAGAGCTGTATTAGAACTTATTTTTTATTTGTGTTTAAGCTCTACTTCTGTATGTTATAACATTCATAACACAACTTCTTTTATTATAGTATTAAATTCATTTTCTCTTACATTTCAATTAACAATCTATCTAATATGCATTTGCAATTTAATCTTATCTTTATTATATGCTACAGATATCCCTCCTATCATCTTAGTTACCTCTCTATTTTATTATATAGCTTTTTTCTATTTCTTCAATGGGCTTTGAATTTAGTATCTCGTCTAATTTTTCAAATGGTTCCCAATCATATTCTCTAACTTTGCCATATTTTACAGTATGCAAAACAGCATTCGGATACATATAGATATTGTGTGGTATTTTAGGTTCTATCTTAAAAACATCATATTCGTTATATTTTTCTATTTTTACTTTATTATTCATATATAATGCAACTAATACTGAGCCATTTTGTACAATATATATTTCTTTTATAGATTGATGAAAATGACTCTTTTGCCAATATCCAACTTTTTTTCCTTCTGCACGAATATAAGCTGTATTATCTTTTAAACATAATTGTCTAAATCTTTTTTCTCCATTATCCATTATAGAATGTTCATATTTTATTCCAAGCTTTTTTGCATCTCTCATGCTAATGTCTTCCACTATATCACCTCATTAAATTTTATCCTTTTATATAAATATATCTATTTTATCATAAAATTATACAATATGAAAGTCTTTTTACAGAATTTTCCAATGTTTTTATTTATATTTTTTCTCTTTTTGTAAATACTAAGTTTAATATAATAAAAATAAATATTTTAGGAGGTCTTTTAATGGAAAATCAAAATCTAAATATTTTAGATGAAGTTAACAAAGGTGCTACAATGGGAATGGATGCAATTACATTTGTATATGATAAAGTAAAAGATAAGGAATTTGGAAAAGTATTAGATGTTGAATTTAACAAATATAAAGATATTTCAAGAAGAGTAAATGAGTTATATTCAAATTATAGTGATAAAGAACCTCATGAAACAAACACAATGAATAAAATGATGACTTGGTATGGTGTTCAAATGAAAACAATGACTGATGATAGCACATCTAAGTTATCTGAACTATTAATGCAAGGTACTAATATGGGAATTATTGAAGGAAGAAGATTACTAAATGAAAATGTAAATATTGCTCAAGATGTGAAATCTATTTTAAATGACTTTGTTACAATGCAAGAAGATAGTGTGGAAACACTAAAAAAATATCTATAAATCTTTATAAGAACATTGGAAATTATTTAATCCAATGTTCTTAATTTTAAAAATATTTTGTAAATTATAATAAGCAATTGTTTTCAAACAAATTCTTCCCAAACTATATTAGCTAAGTCTAACCCTCTATTGGTTAATCGTATAAAATCTCCATCAATTTCAATTAAATCTTCTTCTTGTAATTTACTTAATTGTTCTCTAAAAAGATATATCGGATTTTGCATAAATTTATTTTTGAAATCTTTTATTTCTATACCATTTAATTTTCTTAGACCCAATAACATAAATTCTTTTTGTTTTTCCTCTAAACTAAGAATTTCATGAATTATCTGATTTTTACTAAAATTATTTTCATGTATATTTTTTATATACTCTTTCATATCGGTTGTATTTGAAAAACGAATAGAGTTAAAATATGAATGAGCAGCAATTCCTACTCCTAAATATTCATTTTGATTCCAACAATTAACATTATGTTTTGATTGCATTCCATCTTTTGCAAAATTAGATATTTCATAATGTATGTAATTTTCTTTTTCTAATGTTTCTTTAACAAGCCAGTACATTTTTCTTTCTATCTCTTCACTTGGAAGGCTTAAAATACCAGAACTAACTTCTTTTTCTAATTTGGTTTTTTCCTCTAGAATTAGAGAATACACTGATATATGAGTTGGATTTAGCTTTATTACCTCTTTTAATGAACTTTCTACATCTTCTAAAGTTTGGTCTGGAAGTCCAATCATTAAATCTATATTAATATTTTTAAATCCATTTTTTTTCACAAGTTCATATGCAGTTTGAAATTGTTCATAATTATGTATACGTCCAATTTTTTTTAATAATTTATCATTAGTACTTTGAAGACCTATGCTTACCCTATTAATTCCTGCATTTTGGTAATTCTTAAGTTTTTCAGAATTTACACTATCTGGATTTAGTTCTATTGTTATTTCTACATTTTGGTCTACATTAAAATATTTGTTTATATTATCTAATAAATTAGTAATATTTTTATCTTCAATAAAAGAAGGTGTTCCACCACCGATATAAATCGTATCAATTATAAAATTCTCACTATTCTTTTTTGAAAATTCATTTAACTGTTCTGACTTATATTTGATTTCTTTTTTTACACATTCTATATAATTTTGTATATTATTTTCCTCATTGCAATATGAAATAAAATCACAATAATAACATTTCCTCTTGCAAAATGGAATATGTATATAAATTCCTATTTTTTTCATAACTCTACCCTTAATTCATCTGCAATTTGAGATATCACCTTTAATCTGTGGTTAACTCCAGACTTTCCAACTGGGACTTTTAACATATTTCCAAGTTCAACCAAAGAAGCCTCTGGGTTTTCCAAACGCAAAGTTGCAATTTCCTTTAAATTTTCAGATAAATTTTCAAACCTATTCATTTTTTTTATTAATTTTATATCCTCAATTTGCTTTAAAGCTGCATTTATAGTTTTATTAAGATTTGCTGTTTCGCAGTTCACCATTCTATTAACATTATTTCTCATATCTCTCATTACACGAATCTCTTCAAATCTTAAAACAGATGAACTTGCCCCCATAAATGCTAAAATATTTGCAATAGTTCCGCCTTCTTTACTATATAAAGAATATCCCTTGCTTTTTTTTAATAATTTAAATTGAATTTGATATTCTTGTAAAATATTACAAATTATCATGGCTTCTTTTTCTTGTCTAAAGGAAATTTCCACATGATATTTATTTTCTGGATTATTAATTGAACCTCCTCCTAAAAATGCCCCTCTTACTAAAGCCTTTTTTAATACTTCTTGTTTTAAAATATCCTCTAAAAAGGAATTTAAACTTGTAGTATTATCTACAGCCCTAAAATTTTTTTTAACATCAGTTGTTTTAGCTGAAATCGTATAAATTTTTCCTTGTATACCAATAGAATAGTTCATAATATTTAAATTGTTTAGTAGTTTACTAAAACGGTTTATGTTATATTCACTTTCGGTTGAGAAATTAACGCTTTTACCATTTAATGTAACATTTCCTGTTATTATATACCCAATTAATTCTGCTTTTACTGCATCTTTATTAGCTAATGTAGCAGTTTTGCTAAGTTCTTCTTTTACTTCTGATGAAAAAGACATAAAAAATCACCTCATTTTTGCAATTATCATTCGATCGTTTCCTGCTAAATCTTTTATACAGGTTATATCATTATAGTTTGTATCATTCTCTAACAATTTAATTACTTTTTCTTTCTGATTATAACCAATTTCTAAATATATCTTGCCATTCACATTTAGATATTTCCACGCATAATCTGCAATTATTTTGTAAAATTTAAGTCCATCTTTTCCTCCATCTAGAGCAATACTTGGCTCATTTTGTACCTGTTTTTCAAGTGTTTTTATCGTATCTGATTCAATATATGGAGGGTTTGATACTATAATATCAAATTTTTCATTTTCTATTTTTTCGAACATATCTGATAGAATGAATTTCATTTTTTTATGTACTAGATTTTTTTCTGCGTTTAATTTTGCAATTTGCAATGCTTTCATACTAATATCTAATGCAGTAACTTCGCTTTCTTCAATATATTTTGCAAGACTTATACCAATTGCTCCACTACCTGTACATAAGTCTAATATTTTTACTTTTTTTCCTTCATAATCTTTTATTATTTTTTCTACAATTGTTTCTGTATCTGGTTGCGGAATTAAAACGTTTTCATCAACATAGAATTTTAATTTCATAAATTCTTGAGAATTTGTTATATATTGAATTGGAACTCCACTTATAATTTTGAAAACTCCTTTGTTAAAAGCTTCCTCTTGTTCATTATCTAACTCTTTTTCTCCATTTGTAATTAAATATACTTGCTCTTTATCTAAAACAAATTGCATTAAAGTTCTTGTTTGAATACAAGCATCTTCTATATTATTTTCAATTAATTTTCTTTTACCTTCATTTAATAATTGTTTAATTTGCAATTTATAACTTCTCCTTAAATTTTTTATTTATTTTCTCATATTATTTACTATTTTGCAATAAAAAACAAAAAGCCCCGCTTTAGCCGCAAGGTGAATGAAATTTTAAGGACCTGCTTTCACAGGTGGGTGTCTTGTTAAATGCTCCTGGGTTTCTTACATAAATGCAAGCATACACGCCACATTTAAAGGCGGACTCCCGTTTAATGTTTGTTGGTTCTAAAATTCCAGTCTACACGTACTATGCAGGGAAGATTAATATCTTTATTCATTTTGTAAATATATATTAGCATACTACATTTATAATTTGCAAATTTATTTTTTCTTATAATATATATATTATCTTTAACTAGGTCTCGTTTTCTCTATTTTTAAATTGTTTTCCTAAAAAAATCTTATTTTTTTGTTATTTGCTTTTTTAATTTATGTATGTTATGCTTAGTATATATTATGTTAAAATTATTATATCTCTTTTTAATTTATTATTCTCTAATATTCCAGTACCTATTAATTTGTTTTCACTTTGCACTCTATAAATACCATTTTCTTTATTACTGCTTAGTTTTACACCATTTAAAAATTTTCTAGCTTCTTCTTGGCTTAACTCAATAATTCTAAATTTTGCAAAATATTTTTGTAAATCTATGAAATGTGAAAGAATAAAGTCTTTATTATCTTCATTTTTCTGTAAATCTTCTACAGTAATTGAATCTTTAATTAAAAATTCTCCTACTTGAACTCTTCTTAGCTCCTTCATATATCCTACTGTATTTAATTCTTTTGCAATATCTTCACAAAGACTTCTTATATATGTTCCCTTTGAGCAACTTACTTCAAATTCAATAGTATTTGCAATTTGGTTTATTTCAATTAAAGAAATTTTATAAATTTCAATTTCTCTTGGTTTAATTTCGACTTCTTGACCTTTTCTTGCATATTCATATAATTTTTTTCCATTTACTTTTATTGCAGAATAAATAGGTGGAGTCTGCAAAATTTTGCCGGTAAAATTACTAAATGTTTGTAATAATTTTTCCTTTGAAAACACTTCTTTAGATACTTCCTTTTTTTCTATAACTTTTCCTTCTGAGTCGGCAGTATCTGTTTTTTCTCCAAGCTTTAATGTTACAATATATGTTTTATCATGATTCATTAAATATTTAGATAATTTTGTTCCTCTGCCAACTAATAATGGAAGTACTCCAGTTGCATTTGGATCTAATGTTCCAGTATGTCCTACTTTTTCATTTAATAACTTTTTTACTTTATACACTATATCATGTGAAGTAACACCTTTTGGCTTATCTATTAATATGATTCCATCCATTTAGCTCCCACCTTTTTATATTAAGTTATTTTTTATGGTATTATAATTTATTTTAAATTAGCTTTTACTTCATTTACAATTCGTTCTTTTGCTTGCTGAATAGTTGCTTGCATATTACATCCTGCGGCTCTTGGATGTCCTCCACCACCAAATAATAATGCAATATCAGATACATTTACATATTCACTAGATCTTAGTGATATTTTAACTCCTTTTGTTTTTGTTTCTCTTATGAAAATAGAAACTTCAACACCTTCAATATCTCTTCCAATATCCACTATTCCCTCATGGTCGCCTGTTTCTGCATTTACACTTTCTTCATCATCTCTTGTTATATAAGTAAAAGCAATTTTTCCATCTTCTAAAAATTCTAATCTATTTGAAGCAATACGATTTAGTTCAAAATTTCCCTTTGTTCTTACTTGTAGCACTTTTCTATAAACACTTGAAACATTTACTCCTTTATTTAAAAGCCATGCAACAAATTCAAAAGTTTCTGCTGTAACTCCTGAATATTTAAATCCACCAGTATCTGTAATAATACCAGCTAAAATACAAGTTCCAATTTCTTTTGTTATTTCCATTTTGAAATAATTTAAAACAACAACTAAAATTTGTGCACATGCTGGTGAATCTGGATTTACAAAGTTTAAATCACCATACATAGAATTTGTACCATGATGGTCAATTACAACTCTTGTTTTTGCATTTTCAAAATATTTAACATATCCATTTAACATGTCCATTGACGCACAATCTAAAGAAATGGCTAAATCATAATTCTCATATGTACCTTCTTTTTTTATTTCATTAGTTCCAGGTAAAAAATTAAATGTTCTTGAATACTCTGGAATAATTACTTCTACATTTTTCCCATATGCTTTTAGTGCATGGTACAATGCTAAACTGCTTCCAACTGCATCTCCATCTGGATTTTCGTGTGTTAATATAACAATACTATTTGCATTATTTATTTCTTCTAAAATATTATCTAAAGTCATTAAAAACTCTCCTATCTATATAAATTAAAAATACTAACTAATCTGCAAGGTGTTTTTTGTAAATAATAAGTAAAAGCCATAATTAATAATTTAGTAATTTTACCAGTATGGCTTCTACTTATTTACATTAATTGTTAGTTTCATTTGCATTTATTTCTTTTAAAATTGAATCAATTTTCATTCCATATTCAATTGAATCATCAAATTCAAAAACAAGTTGTGGAGTAATTCTTAAATTAACTGTTTTAGCAATTTGAGTTCTAATAAAACCGCTTGCATCTTGAAGAGCTTTAATTGTCTTTTCCTGATTTTTTGAATTAAGTATACTTACATATACTTTTGCATATTTCAAATCCGGAGTTATTTTTACCTTTGTTACACTAATTAATCCAGTAGCATCTGGGTCTTTTAATTCAAAAGTAATAATATGGCTAATTTCCTTTTTTAACTCCTCATTAATTCTTCCTAAACGTGTCTCGTTTTTTGACATAAGGCAATTTATTCCTCCCTTTTTCATATATTATAGTTTATCTTTTTACTTGCTCCATAACAAATACTTCAATGATATCTCCTTCTTTTAAGTCATTATAACCTTCAATTTGCATACCACATTCGTATCCTTTTGCAACTTCCTTTACATCATCTTTAAAACGTTTTAATGATGCAAGTTTACCTTCATGTATAACTACACTATCACGTATAATTCTCACTCCAGCATTTCTTTCTATTTTTCCATCTAGAACATAACATCCAGCAATTGTTCCAATACTTGAAACTTTAAATGTTTGTCTGACTTCGGCATTACCAATTACTTTTTCTTCAAAGATTGGATCAAGCATTCCCTTCATTGCAGCTTCAACATCTTCTATTGCTTGGTAAATAACAGAATATTGCTTAATTTCAACTTCTTCTTTATCTGCCATTTCTTTAGCTGTACCCACTGGTCTAACATTAAATGCTATAATAATTGCTTTTGCAGCTTTTGCAAGTTGAACATCAGATTCTGTAACTCCTCCTGCAATAGCATGAATTACTTTAACCTTTACTTCTTCATTTGATAATTTTTCTAATGATTGTTTTACTGCTTGTGCAGTACCTTGTACATCTGCTTTCACAATAATATTTAATTGTTTTAAGTTTTCATTTTCCATTTTTTCAAATAAGTTTGTTAAAGTAACTTTATTATCTAAGTTTAATGATTTTTCTCTTTCTTGGCGTTTTCTTCTTTCTATTAAATGTTTAGCCATTTTTTCATTTTTAACTTCATAGAAAGTATCTCCAGCTCTTGGTACTTCAACTAATCCCATTATTTCTACTGGAGTAGATGGACCTGCTTTTTTAACCATTTGTCCTTTATCATTTTTCATTGCTCTAATTCTACCAATAGAAGTTCCAACAACAATTGTATCTCCTACATCTAATGTTCCACGTTGTACAAGCATAGATGCAATTGGACCTTTAGCCTTATCAAGTCTTGCTTCAATAACAACACCTTTAGCTTGTTTTTTAGGGTTTGCCTTTAAGTCTTTTACATCTGCAACTAGTAGTACCATTTCAAGTAATGTATCAATATTTGTTTTGTTCTTTGCAGAAATAGGAACAAATATAGTATCTCCTCCCCATTCTTCTGGAACTAATTCATATTGCATTAATTCTTGCTTAATTTTTTCTACATTAGCACCTGGTAAGTCCATTTTATTTACTGCTACAATAATTGGTATTTCAGCTGCTTTTGCATGATTAATTGCCTCTACTGTTTGTGGCATTACACCATCATCAGCTGCTACAACTAATATTGCAATATCTGTAATTTGAGCACCTCTAGCACGCATAGCTGTAAATGCTTCATGCCCTGGAGTATCTAAGAAAGTAATTTCTCTGTCATTTACATTTACTTTATATGCACCAATATGTTGTGTAATTCCACCTGCTTCTCCTTCTATAACATTTGTACTTCTAATAGCATCTAGAAGTGAAGTTTTACCATGATCAACATGCCCCATAACAACAACAACTGGTGGTCTTTTTTCTAATTCTTCTTCTTTATCTTCAGAATCGTCAAATAATATATCTTCCTCTTTTACTTCTTCTTTTTTTATAGCATTAATTCCAAATTCACTTGCTACTAAAAATGCAGTATCAAAATCAATTTGATTATTAATTGTTGCCATTATTCCATATCCAAACAATTTCTTAATCACTTCAGCACTTGTTTTTTTAAGTTCAGCTGCTAAATCTTTAACAGTAATTGTTTCTGGAATAGTAATTTCGGTTAATTTAAAGATTTTCTGTTTTGTTCTTTCTTCATTACCTTTTAAATTTTTCTTTTTATTACGCTTTCCTCTTTCTGTAGTTAAATCGTAATAATCAAGCATTCCTCCATCTTGGTCTTCAAACATATTTGATAATTTATCTACTTGTTTTAAATCTTTTAATTTACCACCATCAAATTCCTCGAATCTTCCAGATTTTCTTGACTTGCTTGCTTTTTTCGACTTATTTTCGTCAAACTTATTATTAAGTTTTTGCTTATCTATTGATTTTGTACTATAATCTCTTTGATTTTCTTTTTCAACAACTTCAGTTGCCATTATATTTTTTATGTTTTTATCAATTCCTTTTTCATCAAGAGGTCTTCTTTCATTTCTAGAATAATTATTGTTTCTTTGACCATAATTATTGTTTCCAAATCTTCCATTACTATTACGATTGTTTTGGAAACGATTTTGATTATTTCCATTATAATTATTATTTTGGTAATTATTGTTTCCATTCATATTTCTATTATTATTTGTATTACGGTTATTATTTCTTGTATCATTGTTATGATTATAGTTACGATTTTGTTGTCTAAAATCTCCATTACCTTTATTACGTTCAAAATTATTTTGTTTATTATATGAATTCTGATTATAAGCCTTTTTTTCTGTCTTTTCCTCTACCATATTATTCTTTTCTGTTTTTACTCCTATCTCATTTTTTATAACTGTTTTACTATCTTCTTTTGCCATTGTTTTTGTTGCATTAGTATTTATTTTTTCTTTTTCCTTTTTTTCTATATTTTCCTCTTTTATTATATTTTTACTTTCATTATTTTTTTCTTCGTTTTTATCATTTTTTATTCCAAATAATTCACTTACGGTAAGTGGTTTTGATGGTTTATTACGATAAACTATATTGTAGTCATTTCGGTTTCTTTCTACAAAACCTACTTCTTTGCTTCTTTTTTCTTTTTGCTTTTCTTTTTCCTTTTTTTCATCGTTTTCATCAATAATTACTTCTCTTCTTATAATAACTGGCGCATCTGCTTTTTTAGTTTCTTTTGCTTTTTCTTTTTTTTGTTTTTCGTTTTTTGATTTTTCATTTTTATTTTTTAATGCTTCAGTTATTTTTTCTGCAAGTTCTTCTTCAACTGAACTCAAATGACTAGATACATTAATTCCAATCTCATTTGCTTTTGCAATAACTTCTTTACTTGCTATTCCCAAATTCTTTGCTATTTCATGTATTTTGATTTTACTCAAAACCCACCACCCCCATTAATTATTTTTTCGATAGCTTTTGAAAAATTTAAGTCTACTATTCCAACAATAGCTTTGTTTTTTTTGCCAATTGCCTTACTTATCTCATCCATATCTGAAATTGTATATATTGGTATATTATTTTTATTTGCCATATCAATAAATTTAGTTTTTGTTCTTTCTGATGCATCTTGTGCAAGTATTATGAGCTTTACTTTATTTTTCATTATAGCTTCTTTGCAAGAATCTGCTCCAAATGTAATCTTTCCTGCTTTTGCAGCAAGTCCAAGCATTCCTAATACTCTAAGTTTATCTATCACTCATTACACCTCTTAATTTTTCAAATATTTCATCTTCGATTTTCATTTCAAATGATTTTTCTAGTTTTTTACTTTTTATTGCTTTTTCCAAACAATCTATGCAATCACAAATATATGCCCCTCTTCCATTTGCTCTGCCAGTTTTATCAATTGAAATTTCTCCATCTTTATTTTTTACAATTCTAATTAAATCTTTTTTGTCTTTCTTTTCATTACAACCAATACAAGTCCTTTGTGGTATTTTTTTCAAATATTTCAACTCCCATCTATAAATTGTATTAAAAAGCTTTTATATATTATTCTTCATTTTCTTTCGCATTTTCATCTGCAACATCATTTTCTTTCATTTCTTCAATCAATTTTCTAAATTGTGATTCGCTTTTTATATCTATTTTCCAATTAGTTAATTTAGCTGCAAGTCTTGCATTTTGTCCAGCTTTTCCTATAGCTAAAGATAATTGATCATCTGGAACAATTACTTGTGCAAATTTTTCATCTTCTTTTATATCAACTGCTAATACCTTAGCTGGCAATAATGCTGCAGATATATATATTGCTGGATCTTGGTTCCATTCAATTACATCAATTTTTTCTCCATTTAACTCATTTATAATATTTTGAATACGGATTCCTTTTTGACCAACACAAGAACCAACTGGATCAATATTCTCATTTGGAGAATAAACTGCAATTTTACTTCTGCTTCCAGCATCACGTGATATACTCTTTATTTCAATTACTCCTTCATATATTTCAGGAATTTCAAGTTCAAATAATTTTCTTACAAAATCAGTATGAGCTCTCGAAAGCATAACTTGTGGTGCACCTTTTGCTCCTTTTTCTACATCTAATATATATGCTCTAATTTTATCATTAACTCTATATTTTTCAGTAGGTACTTGCTCTTTTAATGTCATTACACCTTCTAGTTTTCCCAAATCCAAGATAACAACACCACCATCAGCTTTTTGAATAATTCCAGAAACTATTTCTCCCTTTTTCTCACTAAATTCATTAAATAGTACTTCTCTAGATACTTCTCTAATTTTCTGAATAATAACTTGTTTTGCAGTTTGTGCAGCAATACGTCCAAAGTTCTTAGGAATAACTTCGATTTGAGCTTTATCACCAATCTCTAGTTTTTTACTTACTTTATGTGCATCTTCTAAACTAATTTGTAATTTCTCGTCTTCTACATTTTCTACAACATCTTTTTCAATGTATAAATGTGTTTCTCCTGTTTCTTTATCCATTATTACTTTTACATTATCTGAGTTAGAATCATAATTTCTCTTATATGCTGTTATTAATGCTGTTTCAATTGATTCTATTAAAACATCTTTTTTTATTCCTTTTTCTTTTTCTAATTCATCCATTGCTATAATTAATTCTTTTCCATCTATTGCCTTACTTTTTTTTACTTCTTTTTTCATTTTTATCCTCTCCTCCATTACCATTTAAAATATTTCTTCATAAGTGAAATATCTTTTCTATCGATTGTGATTTCTTTATCCTCTATTTTTATTATTATCTCATTTTCATTAAATTCTTTTAACTCGCCTACATATTCTTTCTCTCCATTAATAGCTCTAAAAAGTTTTATATATATAAGCTCTCCTATATGCTTTTTTAAATGAGCGTCTTTTCTTATTATTCTTTCAACTCCAGTTGAAGATATCTCTAAAAAATATTGTTCTTTTATTATATTTGCATCATCTATTAAATCTGTAATACTGTTATTTACCTTTTCACAGTCGTTTAAATCTATTACTCCATCTGGCTTTTCAATTAAAATTCTTAAAAAATAATCTTTTCCTTCTTTGACATATTGAACATCATATATTTCATAACCTAAGTCTTTAATTGGTTTACTTACTAGATTTTCAACCTTTTCTTCAATACTTGCCAATTTATATCCTCCCCTTTTACATTGAAAGAGTGGGTTTTTTTCCCACTCTTTTAATGTAATTTCTTTATTTGCATTACCATTGTACTATATTTTTCCAATAAATGCAAGCATTTTTTATATTTAATTCCATCTTGGATCATTATATCTTGGGTCTCGTGGATCATATTCATCATCATCATCCCCATATGTATCACTTTCAGGTTTTTTTTCACCTTTATTTTCTTTTTCATTTATGATTTTATTAAGTTTTTCTTTATCTTCCTCTAATGAATCTCCATTAGTAGATAAATCTTCTAAAATTTCTGTCCTTTCTGATTCTTCAATAATATTTTTTTCTTGCATCTCATCTAAAATCTCATTAATTTCTTCCATACCTTTTCCGTCTTTTTTCATATCACTAATCTCCTGGCTTGATGGAACCTTTTGTTTAGTATCCACAGGAAACATTTGCGGATTTTCTCCTCTAGCATTAACAATTTTATTTACTTCTATTTCTCCATATTCATTTACTCTTAGGTCTAAACCATCTTTATTCTCAGGTGGTAATAAAATCATTCCATTAATACTTCGTTGTGTTACAATACTACCATCATAATTATATTTGTCTACATTAACAACAGTAGAAGTACGATGTAACTTAGCTTCTTCTAATTTTCCGCCGCCTTTTGAACCTAGTAATACAAACTCTTTAGTTTCTTTATTTAATGCAACAAATGGGTTACCGTAAAAGCCTTCTGTTCCAATAATTTTTCTAGATATCTCATCATCATTTATTTCAGCTGAAACAATATATTGGTCTCCAAATTCTTCTTCAATACTTTCTTTAGTAATTTCGTTATATTGTTCTTTTTCTTTCTTATTATCTTTCTTATCTTTATTTTTCTCGTCATTATTTTTTACCTTTTTATTCTCTGCATTATTATTTTCAATTTCTTCTAAATTTGTAATTTTTTCCTTCTCTTTAGAATTCTTTTCATCTTTAACTTTTACTTTATTTAATATTCTCTTAACTTCCTCAAAATCATTTTGAAATTTTGCATCAAAAAATTGTTGCCCATTAGCATTAAAGCTAGCAATTAAATTATTATCTTTGTAAACTAATAAAGTTATTGTTCCATTATTTCCTTGTTCTTCTTTATAATCAATATCTAATTTAGTTTTTAAAGCCTCTAAAATACCTTTTATTTTATCAAGCTCTTTTTCTTTCTCACTTTCGTTTTCATTTTCTTTCACAGATCTATTTTGCTTTATTATTTGCTCATTTTCTTTATTTTCATTTTTTAGATCCATAAGTATTCCTCCCTTAAAAAACATCATAATTTAAATATACAATATTTTCAAAAAATAATCAACTTATATTCAAACGTTTTCGTAAATTTACGCATTGCATTTTGTAATAACCTATTATATAATTTGGCAAAATAAATACAAAAATAAAAGGAGAAAAAGCATTGAAAAACGATTTTATAAAATTAGAATATCCTAGTATTTTAGAAATATTATCTTCATATTGCAAAACATATATAGGAAAAAACCTTGCTGAATCATTGGAACCTTCTTCAAATAAGTCACAAGTAGAACGTCTTCTTAGTGAAACAACAGAAGCTACATGTTTAATTGAGCAATTACGGTAGTTTACCAATTGACTTTTTACCCAATATTGAATTATGGATAAAATATCTTGAATCTTCAAATACACTTTCAATAAAAGCATTATTGGACATTGGAAACACATTACATTTAAGTAGCATTTTAAAAAATTATTTTTCATATGAGGATATAAATATATCATCGTACCCTATACTAGAAAGTTTATTTTCATCACTTTATTGTAATTTAAAAATTGAAAATTCCATTTTAGAAATAATAATTGATGAAAATACTATTGCAGATAATGCATCAAAGAAACTATCTTCTTTAAGAAGAACTAAAAGAAACTTAGAACAATCTGTAAAGGAAAAATTAAACTCAATTCTACACTCTTCCAGCTATTCAAAATATATTATGGAACCAATTGTAACAATACGTAATAATCGTTATGTAATACCAATAAAAATGGAATATAAAGATAAAGTTAAGGGATTTATACACGATATTTCAGCAAGTGGCTCAACTATATTTATAGAGCCAACATCTATATTTGAACTAAATAGCAAAATTAATGATTTACAATTAGAAGAAAATTTAGAAATAGAAGCAATTTTAAAAAATTTATCATGTATGTGTATGCCAATTGTGGACAATTTAAAAAATCTAACTAATACAATAGGTAAAATAGACTTTATATTTGCAAAAGCAAGCTACTCAAAAAAAATTGGTGGAATATCACCTTCAATAAATGATCAGAAATTCTTATGCCTTCTTGAAGCAAAACATCCTCTAATTGACCCTAAAAAGTGTGTTCCAATTGATATTACACTAGGTGAAAATTTCCAATCTCTCATTATTACTGGTCCAAATACAGGAGGTAAAACTGTAACATTAAAAACAGTTGGACTTCTTAGTTTAATGGCTTGTAGCGGTCTTCATATACCTGCAAATGAAAAAAGTAGCATTTATGTATTTAGCAGTGTATATGCAGACATTGGTGATTCTCAAAGTATTCAAGAATCATTAAGTACCTTTTCAAGTCATATGACTAATATAATCAAAATTTTATCATCTGCAAATGAACATAGCTTAATACTTGTAGATGAATTAGGGTCTGGTACAGATCCTACTCAAGGAGCTTGCCTTGCAATTAGTATTTTAGAAAATATGCATAAATTGGGAGCACTAACAATTGCTACAACACATTATCCTGAAATAAAAAATTATGCACTTGTAACAGATGGTTTTGAAAATGCAAGCTGTGAATTTGATGTTAAAAAATTAATGCCAACGTATCATTTATTAATTGGTGTACCCGGAAGAAGTAATGCATTTGCGATAAGTAAACATTTAGGACTTCCAGATGAAATATTAGACCGTGCTAATAGTTTATTAACTACAGATCATATTCATATTGAAGAATTATTAAAATCAATTTATGATGATAAAATAGAAATTGAAAAGGAAAAAGAAATAATTAAGAAAAATTCTAATCAAGTTGAAATATTAAGAAAGAAACTAGAAAAAGACACTTCAGATTCTGAAAATAAAGAAAAAGATATGTTAGAAAACGCAAAATTAGAAGCACGTAACATATTACTTACTGCAAAAGAAGAAGCAAATGAAATTTTAAAGGAAATGAATAATTTATTAGAAGCAAAAAATGATACATCTTTAAAAACAGCAAATATGCTACGAAATAAATTAAATGCTTCAATAAAAGATATAGCATCTTCTTTTGAAAAAGAAGATATTTCTAGTTTGACTGTAGATGATATTTATATTGGTATGGATGTATTATTTAAACCTTTGAATTCTATTGCTAAGATTTTAAGTATGCCAAATAAATCTAAAGATATGCAAATTCAAATTGGAAATGCAAAAATGACTGCAAATATAAAAAGTTTGGAAAAAATAAAGAATCAAGCAATTAAAGTAGATAAAAAAGAACAATCTCATGTTAGTAAAAACTTTAATCTAAAAGCTAAATCTATATCTACAGAAATTAACGTAATTGGAATGAATGTTGAAGAAGCAACTTTTGTTATTGATAAATATTTAGATGATTGTGCTATTTCTAATATTTCTCCTGTCAGAATTGTTCATGGAAAAGGAACTGGAAAATTAAGAGAAGGAATTGCATCCTTTCTAAAAACAAATAAACATGTAAAATCATTTAGACTTGGAACCTTTGGAGAAGGAGAAATGGGAGTTACTGTTGTTGAATTAAAATAATACAAAAAAATGATTTAATATTAATGTCTTCCATTTTAATATATTAATTAAAATAACCTAACCAGGAATTTTTTACAATTTTCTGCTTAGGTTATTTATATTATTTAAAATTAATATTTTATTAAATTATTCTTGAACATTAGTATTTTCTGCATCAGTTTCTGTGTTGTCTGTATTTTCTGTATTAATTGTTGCATTTCCATTATTTATTCCATACAATTGTTGTAAATAGCTTTGATAATCAAATACATCTAATGTTTCAGGAGTTCCATAATCAACTCCAAATGTCTCGACACTTAAACTTTTTATAACTGGTGGATTAACTGGTTTATTTAAACCTTCTTCTGCATTTTCATCTCTTGTAACAACATCTACATTAGCAATTTTTTCTACTATATCATATCCTTCAGTTACTTGCCCAAATGCTGCATAACTTCCATCTAGTGAAGATGTCATATCTGTTGTAACTATAAAAAATTGAGAACCTGCTGAATTATAACCTTGTTCATTAAGACCTAAACTACTATAATCAGATCTTGCCATAGAAATAGTACCTTTTTTATGTTTTATAGTATTTTTTACTTGATTTGCTAAAAACTCTCCTTTAATTGCATATTCTTTATCTTCTGCACTATCACCTAATAAGTTCTTTAATGTTGGAGAACCTGTTCCATCTCCATTTTTGTCTCCACCTTGAATCATAAAATCAGGTATTGTTCTATGGAAAGTTAATCCATTATAAAAACCATTATTTGCAAGTTTAATAAAATTAGCAACTGTTTCAGGTGCTTGATCTGGATATAGCTCTATTTTCACTGTTCCATATCCTTCTACTTCCATTGTAGCAATTGGATTTTTTACCTCCATTGTAACATTTTTGTAAATTCCAAAGCATACTGTAGAAATTAAAACTAAAACAACTACAATAGCTATGATTAAACTAATATTCTTTACTTTTTCCATCGTTTTCCCTCCAAATTTTTTCTTTATAGTATTAAATTATCAAATACAAATTGTTCTTGCATTCTTTTTAATGACTGTTTAATTGTTCTTGCTCTTACCTCTCCAATTCCTTCTACATCATCAAGTTGCGGAATATCCGCACTTAAAATATGTTGGAAAGATTTAAATGATTTAACTAGGTTTTCAACAATATTACTTGGCATTCTAGGTATTTTGCTTAAAATTCTATATCCTCTTGTATACACACCTACTTCATCGTAATTATCAAAATCTCCATAGCCTAATAATTTTGCGATTACTTGCTCTTTTATTAATTCTTCATGTGATAATAATTTGATGTCTTCTAAAACTTTTGTATTTGTTCTTTTCTTTCCTGGTGCAATATAGTCTTTTATTATTAATAATTCTTCCTTTTCTAAGTCACCTGTTAGCTCCTGTAATTGCATTTGTAACAGTCTTCCCTCTTCTCCAAGTTCATAAATTGCCCTTTGAACTTCGTCTACAATTTTCATTACCATTTCTGCTCTTTGTATTGCAATTATTACGTTTTCTAATGTAACTATATCGTTAAACTCATATTCATTTAATATGCTTAGTTTACTATCAAATACTTTTTTATATTTTTCAACAGTTTGAAGTGCTTGATTTGCTTTTGCACTAACTTTAGAAGTATCTTCTAAAACATATCTTGAGTTTCCTTTAAAAATTGTAATTAAACTTCTTCTTTGCGATATACTTATAACTAATTCACCAGATTGTTTTGCAGTACGTTCTGCTGTTCTGTGCCTTGTTCCAGTTTCATTTGTTGCAATATCAGATGATGGTATCAATTGTGCATTTGCATATAAAATACGTTTAAAATCTGCACTTAGAATAATTGCACCATCCATTTTAGCAAGTTCATATAGTCTAGATGAGGTGTATTCTACATCAAATCTAAATCCTCCATCTACTAAATCTAGAACTTCTTTTGAATCTCCGAATTACAATTAATGCTCCTGTTTTTGCTTTTAAAATATTTTCTAATCCTTCTCTTATAGGTGTTCCAGGTGCAATTAATTTAAGAACTTCTGTAATTACATCATCCTTCTTTAAAGACAATTTATATCACTCCCATCGTAGTTTACTTTGGATGCATTGTCTTGAAAATTATTTTAGACCTAATTTTTTCATTGCATCATTGATATTTTTCAGACCTATTATATCTAATTTATAATTTTCTTTCAATAGTTTTTTGTTATTTTCTGGAATAAAACAAGTTTTAAATCCAAGTTTTTCGGCTTCTTTTAATCTTTTGTCGATTAAATTTACAGTTCTTATTTCTCCTGTTAGTCCGAACTTCTCCAATAAGAGCCAAATCTTTTGGTATGCTTACATTTTTAAAGCTTGATGCTACACAAGCAATTATTCCCAAATCTACTGCTGGTTCCGATATTTTTATTCCACTTACAACATTTAAGTATACGTCTTGATTTCCAAGCATAAATCCCGCTCTTTTTTCTAAAACAGCCATAAGCAATGTTAATCTATTATAATCAATACCATTTGCTGTTCTTCTTGGGAATCCAAAAACAGTTGGAGTTGTTAAAGCTTGAAGTTCAATAAGCAAAGGTCTGGTTCCCTCAATAGTTGCAACAATTGCAGAACCTGAGGGATTATCATCTCTTTCTGAAATAAGAATAGAAGAAGGATTTGTAATTTCAACCATTCCCTCATTTTGCATTTCAAACATTCCCACTTCATTAGTAGAACCAAATCTGTTTTTTACACCTCTTAAAATACGATATGAAAAATACCTTTCTCCTTCTAGATATAATACCGTATCTACCATGTGCTCTAATACTCTAGGTCCTGCAATATTTCCTTCTTTTGTTACATGTCCAATAATAATAGTTGTAATTTCATTTATTTTGCAAATTTTCATAAGCCTTGCCGTAATTTCTCTTACTTGACTAACCGTTCCAGCTGCAGAAGTAATTTCCTCAGAGTACATTGTTTGAATTGAATCTATTACAACAAGCTTTGGATTTAATTTTAAAATTGTCTCTTGAATTAAATCAATATCTGTTTCGCCTAAAAACATAATGTCATCATTGTTAATATTTAATCTATCTGCTCTTATTTTTATTTGTTGTGCTGATTCCTCTCCGTGAAATATAAAGTACCTTTCCTTCTCCTTGCATTTTATCACATAGTTGTAAAATAAGAGTTGATTTCCCGATGCCTGGTTCTCCACCAACTAAAATTAATGAACCTTTAACAATTCCTCCACCAAGAACTCTATCTAATTCATTTAATCCAGTTTTTACTCTAACTTCTTCTTTTCCTTTAACATTGCTTAGTTTTTCTGGAGTAGCATTTTTTAAATTATCAATTTTAGAAAAAGAAGATTTAGAATCCTTTACAATCTTTTCTTCATAAAAGCAATTCCATTGTCCACATCCAGGACATTTTCCAAGCCATTTTGCAGATTCATATCCACATTCGCTACACACAAACACAGTTTTACCCTTAGCCACTATATTTCTTCCTTTCCTATTCAAAATCCAATTCTTAATTTAAAGGTAAAGTCAAGAATTAGATTCATCATTTAATGCATTTAGAACAAGTACAAACATTGCATGTGACCATCCAAGTCCATTAACCCATGCTGGATTTACACCGCAAATTATCAACTTGTTCTGCCAAAAGACCATTTTCTGAAGCAGTCTTCACAACAAAATCTAGACATTCCATAGCTTTATTTTTTTTATCAGCTTTAATATAATATAAAGCCATCCATAAAGTAGAAATAACCCATGGATTTTTTCCTCCATAATAATTATCTCCTTCAAATCTTAAATAGCCTCCAGTGTAAGTTCTTAAAGTCATATTTATTTTTTCTGCTAAATTTTTTGCACTTTTTTCAGACGTAGAAAGCAATCCAAATGGAACAAATATTCCAAGTAAACTAATATCCATCTTCTTATCTGTTAGATTTCTGTAGAAGATTTTTTGCTTTTCATCATAAAAATTATTTGTTATATATTTTTTTATTAAATGTTTATATTTCTCTAATTTTAACTTTCTATTTAAAACAATCTCTTGTTTTATACGATTAGAGTTATTATTTTTTTGTAACTCCTCATCCATATAGATCATAGCATCAAAAGCAGAAAAAATACTTGCAAGAGAATACAAATGAACTCCTTCATTCATCTCCCATAAATCATAACTTAAGTGCACTTCTATTTTATTTGTATTTTTATTTTTTAATTCAATCTCTTTTTTTACAGAATCTTCTTCATCAATCTCTAATAAATTTTCGATATACTTAAACAAAAACTCCACTGCGTTTTCACACATTTTTATACTTTGTTTTAAAAATTCTATATCTTTCTTAAATTTATAATGTTCGCATATTCCATATACAACACTTGCAGTTTCATCAATTTGATATCCCCAACAAGGAGCTAGATTTCCATTTGTGTAAAAACGCTGTTCCCACATTCCATTTTTACTTTGTGTATTTTTGCAAAATTTAATATAAAAATCTTTTGCTTCATTACACATTCCAAGAATATCTAATGCCTTTGTAATAAATACTGCATCCCTTGGCCAACAATAAGCATAACCACCAGACACTTTTCTTTCTTCATCAATTTCAGGTGCCGCAATTATTCCACCAGTTTCTGAATTAATTAATAGCGGAAATAACAAAATACTTCTTTTATATATTAAATCTAATTTTTCACTAAAATTACTTGTATCTAAGTTTATATGTTCCTTAACAAATTTTCTCCAATACTTTTTTATACTATCAATTTTTTTATCTACTTCAAATTTTCTGATTTTATCTATACTGTTTTCAATGTTTTCTTCAATTTTTGTTCCCTTATTTTCTTTCATGTATATAAAAAGCGTAAATTCTCTTTCTTCTCCTGGCTTTAAGCTTCCTAAATCATAGCTAATTGCAGAATTAGAAGACATTCCAATATAGTCTTTTCCACCAATTACACCACTTGCAAAATTTCTATTTACATCGTGTAGCTGATAGCTTGTTATTTTCTCTTTTGAAAAAATTCCAACTGAATAGTCATAATTATATTGTATTAATGTATTGTCAAAAATCCTTGCAGATATAGGATTATCCTGACTAGATAACATTTTTGAATTAATCAAAAAGTTAATTCTCAAATCTATATTATTTTCATTAATAAATTTAAATTTTTTTATTAATATATCATCTTTTATAGTTATAGCATCAATTTGACTTATCTTTAATTTAAAGTATTTGTTTTCAATTATAGTTTTTAATATATTAGTATCTTGTAAATATTGTTGATTATATACATTGTTTATATCTTCATGTAAATATATTATTTGTGAATCGTTTATCTTAAGTCCAATATGAAAATAATCAATAAATTGTCTAAAATCTACATTGGGGTAAAACAATCTTAATAATTCACCTTTTTTACTATAAGTTGCAAGCATTTTTTTATTACCAATTACTGCTTCATTATAAAATTTTTCCAACTTAATTTTCTCCTTCTCTTTTGTTTTATTTATTTTCTACTATTTTTACAATTTGCTTTTCTAACTCTTTCATTTTTTCATTTAAGCTTTCTATTTCTTCATCTTTTGCACTTTCTGTTAACATTTCTTCTTTCACGATTTCTTCCATGTCTTTTAGTTCTTCTTGTAATGTTTTCATTCTTTCTATAACTTGTAAACGTGTGTATTCAGATGCTTTTCTTGCTTTAACCTTATCAATTACATTTATTTCATCACTTAGCTCATATTTTTCTCCAAAATCAGGAATAGTCACAGAAATTTCAGTAGTTTCTTCTATTTTATCTTTTAAAACAACTTGACCTTCTGGTTCCCCGTGTACTAAGAAAATGTGTTTTGGTTTATTTATAAATGAATAAACAAAGTTTAATAACCATTCTTGATCAGCATGTCCAGAATATCCTTCAATATATTCAATTCTTGCATTAACTGCAATGTCTTCTCCAAAAATCTTAACTTGTTTTGCTCCATCTACAATCTTTCTTCCTAATGTTCCAGGTGCTTGGTAACCCACAAATAAAATTGTACTATTCGGATTCCATAAGTTATGTTTTAGATGATGTTTAATACGTCCTACTTCGCACATTCCACTTGCTGAAATAATAATAGATGATTCATTCTTTTCATTTAATTCTTTAGATTCATCTGCTGTTCTTGTGAATTTTAGTCCTGGAAACTCTAAAGGATTATCTCCTGATTTTATAATCTTTTGTGTTTCATCATCAAATAAGTCCATATTTTCTTGAAATACCTCTGTTGCTGAAATTGCAAGTGGACTATCTACATACACTGGTGTCCTCATTAAAGTTTTATATTCTCTTTCAAATTCCTCATCATGTTTTACATCTTTTAAATTATTAATTTCATATAAAATTTCTTGTGTTCTGCCTACAGCAAAAGATGGAATTACTACTGTTCCGCCTTTATTTAATGTTTCTGAGACAATTCTTAAAAAGTCTTGAGCTTTTTGATCATTCTTCAAATGTAATCTATTACCATAAGTTGATTCCATAACCAAATAATCTGCTGACTCTATCATTGTTGGAGAAGATAAAAGTGGAATGTCATTATTTCCAATATCCCCTGAAAAAACAGTTTTTATCTGTTTTCCATCTTCATTTACCCAAACTTCAATAATAGCTGAACCAAGCATATGACCGGCATCATTAAATCTTACACTTATATTTTCAGCAATTTGTATTATTTCATCATATTTTACCGGTCTAAAAATTTCAAGTGACTTTGCAGCTTCTTCGGCTGTATATAATGGTGGAAGTTCTTTTTGGCCCTTTCTTTTTCTCTTTTTATTTTTCCATTCTGCTTCCATTTCTTGAATGTGTCCACTATCTGGCAACATAATTGCACATAAGTCACATGTAGCTTTTGTAGCAATTATTTTGTTTCTATATCCTTCTTTATATAATTTAGGTAACCTTCCTGAGTGATCTATATGTGCATGTGTTAGTAGGACAAAATCAATTTCGTCTACATTAAATAAAAAAGGTTCTTCGTTTTTAAGTTCATCTTTTGCTTGTCCTTGATACATTCCACAATCTACTAAAAATTTTTTTCCTGCTGCTTCAACTAAAAAGTTGGAACCAGTTACTGTTTTTGCTGCACCTAAAAATGTAATATTCATTTTATAAATCATTCCTTTCTATCTGATCTTTTATATAATTAATTTTACTTTTTTCTTTTTTGTGTTAATTTCGTTAGAATCTAAATCTATTTTCCCTTCTAATATATTGCCATCATAAAATTTAATATTATAATTATCAGTTTCTTTAAATATATGCAAACTTATATTTTCAAGTGTAATAACTCTTGTTTGAAGTATCTTTTTAAAGATTGCTACACTAGATAAATCATCATTAAATATTTTTTCTATAGCTTTTAACTCTTCTGCTTTTCTTATTAATTCTTTTAAAACTTGCACTATTGAACTTTTCAATTTAGATGAATTTATTATTTTATAATTCTTTTTATATCTTAAAAGGCAATAATATCTAAAATCATATATTAAAAATATAACTTTCTTTTTTTCTTGAATTTTATTTATTTTTTCACTAAAGCACTTTAAAAATTCCTCTTGTAGCTTAATTATGTTTTTTTCTATATTGTTCTTCTTATCTTCCTTAATATTTAATTCATCAAAGAACTTCAAATCATTTTCTAATTCTTCTTTATGTTTTATGTACTCCATTGGTTCAACTAGTTTATTATAATCCTTCATTTCATTCAAAAGTTTCTCTCTTTTTTCTTCATAAATATCTGCAAGTTCACTAATTGAAAATATTTTTTTGTTTTTCGGTAATTTACTATTTCTTTCTTCAAATTCAATTCTTAAAGCAGTAATATCATTTAATGATTTATCAATTTCTCGTATGTTATCTGTTATATCTTTCTTTTTACTTGCAATATATTCTATTAATTGTTCTTTATCACTAATTTTTTCAAGTTCTTGTGCTAGTGGATTATAATGTTCATATAATTTTTCTTTATATTCTTTATCATTATTTGCTTTTAATATTACTGCAATTTTGGAAAAATTGTATAAAAAATCTGCTACTATTTCTTGATTATATTTACTTTCTAATTTTTCTTTTATTTTATCTATCTTATTTTCTGCTAATAGGATTTCCTGCATATCATCATATCCTAATAGCATAAGTAAATTCTGATATATTAGATTATATTGAATTTCCTCAGTAGTATTTAGTGAATCTGTCCATGACCAACCATTAAAATCTCTAATTGCTTCTTGGTAATTATAGCTATTGCCTCTTTGTAATAAATCTACTATAGCACATTCTTTTAAATCATCCTTATCATATTTAATAATAGCAAGTTCAAATAAACAATAAAGCAATAATACTTCATTTGGGAAACATTGAATACTCCCACTTTCTTTATCAATTTTATATTCAATTTCGTTTCTTTTTCCCTTTGGTTTTATAATTTTAATTTCATTGCAATATCGTTTTATTGTATCTGAAATTTTTTTTATAAACTCTTCTTTTGATGGCATTTGCTTTTTTACATTATAATAATCTTGATAAGCATTTTCTATTTTATAAAACATACTAAGTATTAGGCTTTGTACATCGCCGTCAAAGCCCTTTTCATCTAAAATAGCTTCTAATTCTTCATTATAATCTTTCATATTTAAGTTCAATCTTGAAAATCTATTATCTTTTTTCTTCAAAACAACTCTCCTAACCGCTATATGGATTTACGCTTTTGCATTTTGCATTTTCAATTCTTCCCATCGCTCTTTACTCATTAGTACTTCTCTTGGTTTACTTCCTTGATAGCCAGAAATAACTCCTCTTTCCTCCATCTGATCAATAATTCTTCCTGCTCTTGCATATCCTACTTTAAATCTTCTTTGTATAAAAGAAGTAGAGGCTTGTCCTGTTTCTACAACTGTATCTATTGCTTCCATTAAAAGTGGATCAGTGTTATCTTCCTCATCCTGTTCTTGTAAATCTTTATCTGAATTATTATTTCCATTTTCAATTTTATCTATTATATCTTCTCTATAAGTTGTTTCTCCTCCATTTGCTTTAATAAAATCAACAATCTTTTCAACCTCTTTGTCTGAAACAAATGCTCCTTGAACTCTAACTGGCTTTGGTGCCCCAGATGGATAAAATAGCATATCTCCTTTTCCTAAAAGCTTCTCTGCACCAACCATATCTAAAACTGTTCTAGAATCTACTTGTGATGAAACTGCAAAAGAAATTCTAGAAGGAATATTTGCTTTAATAATACCTGTAATAACATCAACAGATGGTCTTTGTGTTGCAATAACTAAGTGCATTCCAGCTGCTCTTGCCATTTGAGCAAGTCTACAAATTGCATCTTCAACATCTTTTGGTGAACACATCATTAAATCTGCAAGTTCATCTATTATTATAACAATTTGTGGTAATTTTTCAGCTCCGCCCTCTTTTACAATTGCTTCATTATATCCTTTTATATCTCTAACATTTTTGCTTGCAAACAGGCTATATCTATTAACCATTTCTTGTACTGCCCATGCTAAAGCTCCTGCTGCCTTTTTTGGATCTGTTACAACTGGAATTAGCAAATGTGGTATTCCATTATATATTGAAAGTTCTACAACTTTCGGATCAACCATTACAAGCTTTACTTCACTTGGCTTTGCTTTGTAAATAATGCTTGTTATTAAAGTGTTAATACATACACTTTTTCCTGAACCTGTCGAACCTGCAATAAGAACATGTGGCATTTTTGCAATGTCTGTTATAACTTCTTTTCCAGCAACATCTTTTCCAAGTGCAAATGCTAGATTTGATTTATGACTATAAAATTCTTCTGTATCTATAATATCTCTTAGATGTACTATTTCATTTTCTTTATTTGGCACTTCAATTCCAACTGCCTGTTTTCCTGGAATTGGAGCTTCAATTCTTATTGTTTCAGCTGCTAAATTTAGAGCTATATCATCTGCTAAATTTGCAATCTTACTTACTCTTACTCCTTCTGCTGGTTTTAATTCATATCTTGTAATTGCAGGTCCAACAGATACATTTTCAACTTTAGCTGAAACTCCAAAACTATACAATGTCTTTTGTAATTTTGACGCCGTATCTGTTACAGCTTTCTTTCCACCTTTTATTCCCTTTTTCTCTCCTTCACTTAGTAATGTTATTGGTGGGAATTCATAATTTTCATCTTCTACAGTTAATGTATGTTCCAGTTGCAGAACTTCCTTTGTTTTTTCTTCTTTTGTCTCTTGCTCTTTTTTAAATAAATTCTCTTCTATATAGTCTGGTGCCTGATTTGTAGCAGAACCATTATCACTTCCAATTGGGACAATATCATTTTTTCCATGCTTAAATTTTTTCAAAAATCCCCTTTTTTCTTCGTCCTCTTCATCTAAATTTATTGTTAATTGATCCACTTCTAATGCTTTTCTTCTTTTTTCTTCTTCTTCTCTTTGTTTTCTTTCTCTTCTAGTCTCTTTAATCGGAGTAGGAATAGAATTATCTTCCTCCACATTATAAATTTTATTTCCTCTATTATTTACATTTTTTTCTTCTTTTTCTTTTAATATTAATTCCTTCTTCTCATTTTTTCTTTCTTCCATATCATATAAAAATTCTGATATAAATTCACTTGGTTTAAATCCAAATATAAATACTATAAATACTATAGCAAGTCCTAGTGCTAAAATTACTGTTCCTAGTGTTCCGAGCAATTTAATAAATGGAAATGCAACTAAAATACCTATAACACCACCGCCAATATTTCTTTGACCTAATTTATATGCATTTCCGTATTAATTCTCCAAATTCCTGATCTGGATTTATATTTCCAATTGAAATTTGATAAATACTTAAGACTGCTGCTATACAAAGTAGTACTCCTCCGTACTGTGTTAATTTAGAAGTAAAATACTTCTTATCATCATAAGCTAAATAAATTGCAATTCCAAATGTTCCAATTGGAATTATATATTTCATAAGTCCACATATTCCACCTAACATTGGACTTAAATTTGCACCAATATATCCTGATTCTGTATATATTAAAACAGCAAGTAATACGCTAATTACAATCATAATAACAATAGCAATGTCTTCATTCATTTTCTTTTGTTTCTTAACATTTTTGGTTTTATTTTTTGTCTTTGCTTTTGCCAATTTAATGTCTCCTCCTCTATACGTGTTTGTTTTTTCATTCTATCATATAACTTATTTTTTTTCCATAAAAAAATAAGAAATCGAAAATTTATTTTGCAAAAACAATTGCTAAAATTTCGATTCCTATTTTGTATTTATTGAAGCTCTTTTCTGTTATTTTTTATAATATTTAATGCATCTTCTAATGCCACTTCTAATCCTGCAAGCATATTGTCTGCGTAATCTTTTGTTCCTTTTGAAATTTCTCTTGACATTTCATTTGCAGTTTCTATTATCTCTGCTTTCTTTTCATATGCTTTTCTAGTAATTTCATGTTCATCAATCATAGCAATAATTCTATTTTCTGCTTCTTTTACAACATCGTCTGCTTCCTTTTGTGCTTCTTCCAGAATTCTTTGTCTTTCTTCTTTTACCCATTTTGCTTGTTTTAATTCATCAGGCAATTTTAAAATAATTTCTTTTATAATTTCCAAAGCCTCTTCTTTATCAACAATACATTTTGAAGAAAAAGGTACTCCTTTGCTATTTTCTAATAAATCTTCTAATGTTTCTAATAACGTAAATATTTCCATTATCTAAAGCCCCTTTCGATTTAAAAATAATAAACTAACACGTCCATATTTCCTGCAGTCACTTAACATTATTCCCAGTGCTTCTAATTTTTCTTTTTCTCTTTGTTCTTGATCTGTTTCAACTATGATACTTGATTGCTCATTTAGTAAGTTTAAATCTATTAATTTTTTCACTGCATCTACCGCTAAATCTGCCTCATATGGAGGATCTATAAATGCAATATCAATTTTTTCGTTTATTTTTTTTAGTTCTTCTAAGCACTTTTTATAGTCTTTATTCATTACAGTAGCAAGTTTCGTTAGTCTTGTTTTTTCAAGATTTTTGTTTATCATTTTTATTGCCTCTTGAGATTTATCACACAAATATGCTTTTTTAGCTCCCCTACTTAAAAATTCTATTCCAATTGCTCCACTACCAGAGAATAAATCTAATACAGTTGCTTCCTGTATTTCGTTTTTTATTATATTAAACAAGGATTCCTTAACTCGATCTAAAGTAGGTCTTGTTTGTTTGCTTTCAATTGTATTTAATTTCGTTCCTCTTGCACTACCACTTATTACTCTCATATAACTCCTTATTATATATTACTATTTTATATTTTTTTGTTCATATGTCAATACAATTTACCAAATTGTAACATACATTTAACAAGATTGTAATAATATTGTTTTTTTGTAACATTTGTATTATATACCATTTTATACATTTTTTCAATAAAATAAAAAGAAGTCATGGCAAAAATAACTTCTTTTTATATTTATATCTTACGTATCATTTAATTAATTATCTTTTTTCATATCTTTAATTAGCTCTAATTGAGAGATTAAAAGTGACTCCATTTTTGCTTTGTAAATATCAAATTGTTTTTCAACATCTTCTAATTCTTTTTTTCTGATTGCGATGTTTTGAGTTAATTCATCTACAGACTTTCTTGCAGAGCCTTCTGCTTCTTTTACAATTTGATCTGCTTGTTGTTTAGCTAAGCTCTTTACTTCATCTGCTGCTGATTGAGCCATAACTAGTGTATTTTGAAGTGTTCCTTCTATAGTTTTATAATGTTGAATACTTTTTTCAAGCTCATCTATCTTCTTTTTTGACTCTGAAGATTCTTTATACATTTTTTCGTATTCAACTGTTAGTTGATCTAAGAAATCATCAACTTCCTCTACACTATATCCATTCATTATTTGCTTTGAAAATTTTTTATTTTCTATATCTAATGGTGTAATCATATTTATTCCTCCTATTTTTCTGCATGAAGGCAATACTTTCTAGTTGTTAGAATTATTTCTAATCCATGAAACAGAAAGTTTATTTTTTATTTCTTCTCTTGCCATATCATTTGTAATATCATAATTATATGGTGCAATTAAGAAAATTGAGTTTGATACTTTTTGTATATGTCCATCAAGTGCGTGTACTGCTCCACTAATTACATCAATAATACGTCTTGCAACATCTTTATTTACATATTCTAAATTTACAATCACTGATTTTTTTTCTTTCAATAAATCACATATACCTTCTGATTGTTCAAATGATGTTGGTTGTGATATAACCATTTTTACTTGTTGCATTTGAGGCATACTAACAATTTTATTGTTACGTTTACCCCATATTTTTCTATCATCTATCTCTTCTTCTTGATTGTATTCTTCCTCATTATTGTAAACTTCTTCATCTTTTTCTTCTTCTGGGTCCATTCCAAATAAATTCCATACCTTGTTCATAATAGCTCCTGCCATTTTTCTAACCTCCCAATTTTCATACTCGTCCTTAGTATTCTAAATTTGATATTAGTATCTAACTTTTTTTTCTATTTGTCAATACTTTTTGCAATCTTGTAATAATATTTTAATATTATTGTAATATTATTGTAATATTTGACATTATCTAATGTTTTTTATTATTTCATTTGTTGGTTCTAAGACTAACTGATCATATAAAGAAATTGACTTTCTATTTGATATTTGATTATTATCTATACCAAGTTCCTGAAGTTCCTTGGTTGTGTAATTTTTTACAATAGAATAGTTGTTGTTGTTTCTTAATACATTAACATATATTTTTTCATAATATCCTGCTCTATTTCTAACAACATAAGATATATTATTTTCATCTTTGAGTATTGCTGAATTTGGAACTTTTAAGCCTTTATCACTCCACCAAATAATATCAAAAGCAATTTTTCGATAACTAATTAATTCTTCAACATAATTTTCTAATCCAAATACTAATAAAACACCATTATCCTCTTCTACAGAAATATATTCAACTGTTACTGTAGTTTCTTTGCTATTTGGCAATCTTATTTTTACCTTATCACCTATCTTTGCTTCTCTTGCTTTGTCAGATTTTATATAACATGCTAAATAACATTTAAAATTATTAATTATTTTTCCCTTTTCTTCGCTTGTAGCAATTACTTGACTAGTCTTTAATTTCAAATCATCTAAAAACTTTTTATTTAGCTTTGAAAATCCATCTACAGAAAGTACATCTTCTAGTCCATCAACTCTATACGATACAACTCCACTTTTGGGAGCCGTTACATATTCTGCGCCTTCATTAAGTTTATTTTCATAACTTGTTCTTTCGTCTATTAGTTTTTTTATGTATGAGCCTGATGGACTTTTTTCACCAGCTATCTTAGCTTTTTTGGTAATATATGTATTAATATCTTTTTTATATTCTTTAATCTTTTGAATATCATTTTGCTCATATATATCTACTAATTTTTGTTCAATTTGACTTTCCAGAAGTTTTATATCACTTGAAAAAAGTGTATTATCTTTGCTCATTGCATCTTGTATTTTTACATCTAAATCTTTTATTTTTTTAGTCAAATCTTCTTCATTATTTGAGTAATATCTAAATATAGATTCTCCTTTTGCAACTTTATCTCCTTCTGATTTGATTTGAGCTATACCATTTTTATAATTATTACCTTCAACAATAGTTTCATCTCTAATAATGTAGCCCTCAGTTGATTCTTCGAATGTAATTTCACCATTTTCAACAAAAAAATTATCAACTGGATTTCCTATTAGCTTATATACAACAATAATTGAATATACTATTATGGCAAATAATAATATGCTTATAATTATTTTTCTTTTATTTATGATATTTTTTTTGGTAACTTCTTCATTTGTTTTCACTTTAAAACCTCCAAAATTATATCTATATTTTTTTGTAATTCTTCTTTATTTTCTACTCCTTTTAGCCATATAATTTCTTTATTTCTTCTAAACCATGTCATTTGTCTTTTGGCATATCTTCTTGTTTCCATTTTTATTTTTTCTGTCATCTCTTCCTTTGTTAATATGCCATCTAGATATTCTTTAACTTCTTTATAACCAAGTCCTTGCATAGCAGTTGGAAAACTATTGTACTTTATAATAATTTCTTCAACTTCCTTTATAAGTCCTTGCTTTATCATGTTATCTACTCTCGCATTTATTCTATTATATAGCTTTTCTCTTTCTGTTTCAATTCCAAATATAGTAAATTCATATGGATTTTCTTTTTCTCTAGATTCAATTTCTAATTGAGTTTTAGTTTTTCCAGTAGCTTTATATAATTCTAATACTCTAAAAATTCTTTTTTTATCATTATGACTTATTTTTTTCATTGCTTCTTCGTCTATACTTTTAGCTTTTTGATATAAATATTCAAGTCCTTCACTTTCAGCAATTTTGTCTAACTCTTTTCTATAATTTAAATCTGTGTTAATTTCATTATATTCAATTCCTTTTACCACAGAATCAATATAAAGTCCTGTTCCTCCAACTATAATTGGAACTTTTTTATTTTTTAGAATTTCTTCTATTGCATTTATTGCGTCCTTTTTATAATCTGCAACAGAATATCTTTTTTCTGGTGATACATAGTCCATTAAATAATGTTTTATTCCATCTTGTTCTTGAATAGTTGGTTTTGCTGTTCCAATATTCATATCTTTATAAATCTGCATAGAATCTGCTGAAACAATTTCACCATTTATTTTTTTAGCAAGTTCAATTGATAAAGCAGTTTTTCCTGAAGCAGTTGGACCGCATATTACAATTATTTTTGGTTTATTCATTTTCGTACATCCTTTATTTATAATCTTCGTGAGAATTTCTTTTCAATTTCTGATTTTGACATTCTTACTGCTGTTGGTCTTCCATGTGGACATGTAAAAGGATTTGGAAGCACTAATAGCTCTTTCATAAGTTCATCTACTTCCTCACGAGTAAGTGCCATATTAGCTTTTACTGCAGCTTTACATGCTACTGTTGCAATAAACCTTTCTTCTATTTCTTGCTTTGCTGTTCGTGCAACTGTATTTATTTCATCTAGAGTTTCTAGAAATAATTCCCTTGTTTCTAAATCGATACAAACATTTGGAACACCAGTTAGTTTTATTGTATTTTCTCCAAACTCTTCTAATGTAAATCCAGCTTTTTCGAAAAGTTCCATATTATCTTTAGCAATTCCCATCTCTTTATGAGTTAGTGTTATAATGTCAGGTAATAACATAAGTTGAGATTCTTTTGGTCCATCACTATAATAATTTTTCTTAATTTTTTCATACATAATTCTTTCATGTGCCGCATGTTGATCGATTATATATAGTTCTTTTTCCATTTCGATTATAATGTAAGTAGAAAATGCTATTCCTATAAATTTATAATTTGGTATACTGTTTATATTATTTTTTGTAAATAGACTCATATTTTCTGTATTTACATCATCAAAATGGTATTCTTCTGCATCTTCATTTAATTTGTTATCTTCTTGCACATTTTCCTCTATTGGTAATCTACCAAACATCTTTGCATACATCTCATCAAAGTTCTTTTCATCTGGTTCCATACTATTTTCTTCAAGTTTATGAACTTTTTCCATAATATTATTTAAATCGCTCTTATTTTCTATAGGTTTTATAGGTTCTTTATTTTCTATTGTTTCTATATTTTCTATTGTTTCTATATTTTCTATTGTTTCTATATTTTCTATTGTTTCTATATTTTCT
>ENA-OOYV01000144-OOYV01000144.1-human-gut-metagenome-genome-assembly--contig:-NODE-144-length-55184-cov-4.332493_pt1 | contig 55184 bp, 49 predicted proteins | sample MGYA00241704_ERZ501380 | MGnify/ENA primary metagenome ERZ501380 (study PRJEB25962, sample SAMEA2042984) | human gut metagenome | biome: human gut; feature: human-associated habitat; material: faeces...
GGCGGTTTTGGAGCTTTGGACGGCGGAATCTTTGATTATCAGAACAATTTTGAGGAGATTTATCTTCCGGAGATGAGAAGGTATTTCTCTAATATTGTTGCAAAGTATTGTCTGCCTGTTCAGAAGGCTATTGCCAAACTTGGGGGACTTGAGATTAGAACAATAGCACCCTCTCATGGTCTTATATGGAAGGAGAATCCCGGTAAGGTTGTTAAGTTATACGACAGCTGGAGCAGATATGAGGCGGAGAGTGGTGTTGTAATAGCATACGCATCTATGTACGGCAATGTTGAGAAGGTTGCGGATGGGATAGGACGTGCCTTTGCAGACAGCGGCCTGAGGGTAAGGGTTATAGATGTTACCAAGACAGAAATGTCTTACATATTAAGTGACATATGGAGATATAAAGGTCTTATTCTTGGGTCATGCGCCTACAACGGCAAGATGCACCCTATGATGGCTCACCTTTGCAATGAGATAAACCTTATAGCTCCTAAGAACAAGGTATTCGGTATCTTTGGCGGTTCTACATGGAACGGTGCAGGTGTAAAGGATCTTAAAAAGTTTGCAGAGGAGAATAAGTTTGAGATAGTTGAACCTGTTGTTGAGATAAACGGTTCTCCATTCTTTGAGGATACAGACACAAAGGTTGCAGAATTGGTCAAGGCGGTTACAGAAAAGATTAAAGGGTAGTGAAGATCTGCACAAAGTTGCAGGCAACTTTTATGAATTTGTTTTTTGAAAATATGATAGATAATTTGAATATTGGTACTCAAAACAGAGCAGATGCTGTTGTAGGCATTGAGAATACTGCAATTGCAATGGGTTCCGGCGGATTGGAGGTATTTGCCACCCCCGCTATGATTGCATTAATGGAAAATGCTGCCTTTAACCTGTTAAAGGCGGCACCTTACAATGAAGACAGTGTTGGCGTACTTATGAATGTTGCGCATACACGTGCTTGCAAGGTTGGGGCAAAAGTTTATGCCGTAGCAACTGTTACAGCCGTTGAGGGACGTAAAATAACCTTTGAGGTAAAGGCTTTTGATGAGAAGGGTGAGATTGGAAGCGGCATTCATGAGAGGTTTGTTATTGACCCATGCAGGTTCATGTCTAAATTGTAGAGATGGCTAGATGGCGCAACTACAATGTTGTACTAATTTTACATGTTTTGTATTTGAGCTACCATGCAGCTTAAAGTAGCATAAAAATAAGTTGCCTCAGATTCCTTAAGATGATGCAGGTTATTTTCTAAAGGTTACTAAAATAATAGATGATATATTTTGAAGGATCTTATTGAGGAGATAAAAGGGTTCTACAGTTGGCTTGTAAAATTCCTTACAAATGATATATGGAATATCAAATTGGAGGATTTTGGCAAGGCAAAGAGACGCGGAATAAAGTATCTGCGAGTGGCGCTTGTGACCATTAAGGAGGCCGGGAAGGATAAATTAGGGCTGTTTTCAATAGCACTCACATTCTTTTCCACCCTTTCTCTTGTACCTTTTCTTGCCTGTTGTCTTGCAGTGACGAGCGGTGTGGGCTTGGAGCGCACATTGGAGGAGCTGTTGCTTAAAAGCTTTTCCGGCAATGAAGAGATGGTTAATTACGTACTTCGTTTTGCCGGCAACATAATCAACGATTCCACCAAAAACTCATTTGGAGTAGTGAGTTTTGTCTTCTTTATGTGTACCATTATCTGGCTAATGATGAATGTGGAGAAGGCATTTAACGGGATATGGAAGGTTGAAAGAAGGAGGTCCATTACCAAAAGATTCCTCTATTATATAGGGATACTTATTGTAGGGCCGTTTATAATGCTCACATTCCTCTCCATATACATATTTTTCCATAATGTGTTAAACGGAATTGGAATTGGGCTGGAATTTTTCCCTAATATAGGATACCTGCTGCAATGGATTATATTTTATGGTATTGTAGTCCTTGCCTTTACAATAATGTTCAAATATATACCAAATGTTAAAGTGCGCTTCGACGCTGCATTTCCGGCATCGCTTATTACCGCTCTGGCATTTGTAGGGATGCAGTTTATATATCTTGAGACCCAGCTGATGGTATCGAGAATGAATGCAGTATATGGCGCTTTTGCAGCCATTCCGCTCTTTTTAATATGGATGAACATAAGTTGGACCATAATATTGATTGGTGCAGAGATTTCGCACGCCAACCAATATGTAGATGCATACGACAACGATTTGGACTCATTGGAGGCAGAGGTAAAGAACAGGATTAATCACGAGAGTGACAATTGATTGAAAAACAGAAGATGAAACTAAATAGAGAACTAACAAAAGATGCTGTAAATTTCATAGATGATAATCTGCTACACAACCTCATAAACAATACAAAAGAGAACCCTGCTGTATACAGAAAGGTCTTTGAAAAAAGCCGCAACAAGCAGGCACTTACATTAGAGGAGACCGCAGCCCTTCTTGCAATAAAATCCAAGGATGGTCTGCATGAGCTGTACGAAACGGCAAAAGAGCTCAAACGCTCTATTTACGGCAACAGAATTGTCCTTTTTGCCCCTCTGTATATAGGAAACAGTTGCGTAAACAACTGTAAGTATTGCGGTTTCAGGGCAAACGCAAAGGGGGTGGTAAGAAAAACCTTAAACAATGACGAACTTGTGCAGGAGGTGCTGAGCCTTGAACAGCGAGGCCATAAGAGGTTGATTTTGGTATATGGAGAATCGCCACGCTATACACCAGAATTCATTGCAGAGACGGTAAAGACATGTTACAACACAAAAACAGGCAACGGGGAGATTAGGCGTGTTAATATAAATGCGGCACCTCTCGATATTGAGGGCTACAAGGTTGTAAAGGCCGCCGGGATTGGAACATTTCAGGTATTTCAGGAGACATACCACAAGAAGACATACGCAAAATATCACCCTGCAGGAGATATAAAAGGCGATTACATGTGGCGCCTTAATGCAATGGACAGGGCTTTTGAGGCAGGAATAGATGATATGGGCATTGGTGCTCTCTTTGGACTGTACGACTGGCGCTTTGAGGTATTGGGCCTTGTATCGCACGCAATACATCTGCAGACACGTTACGGGGTTGGCCCTCACACCATTAGTTTTCCAAGGATCCAACCGGCTCAAGACCTTAACATAAAGTTGCCGTATCAGGTAAGTGACGAACATTTCAAGCAGTTGGTTGCAGTATTAAGACTTGCTGTTCCATACACAGGGCTTATAATGACCGCAAGGGAAAACAAAAATGTGCGTGATGATGTTATAGAGTTTGGCGTTTCCCAGATAGATGCAGGAACAAGATTAGAAATAGGCGGTTACGAGAAGAAAGAGGGCGCACCACAAGAGTTGGACAAAGAGCAGTTCCAAGTAGGAGATACAAGAGAGTTAGACGATGTTATCTACTGGTTGCTTACAAGGGAGTTCATACCAAGCTTCTGTACAAGCTGTTACAGGGTAGGACGTACAGGCGAGCACTTTATGGAGTATGCCATTCCAGGCTTCATAAAGAAGTTCTGTACACCAAACGCAATGCTCACATTAGCGGAGTATTTGGAGGACTACTCATCCCAAAAGACAAAAGAGGCAGGTTACCGCTTGATTGAAAAAGAGTTGGCTCTTCTTCCCGACAACACACAGAAAGATAAGGTACGAGAAAGGTTGAACGAAATTAAGAACGGAAAAAGAGATTTATTGTTTTAGACAATCTAATTTAAGAAATTATGAACAACACGTTTACCAAAGAGGATTATGAACTTATCAACAAGGAGTTTGAGTCTTTGAGACTTGCTGCGCTAAAGCGTTGTGCAAATCAGGAGGAATATGAAGGGGTGATAAAGGCGTTTGAATTTGCCAATGAGGCACATAAAGGGGTAAGAAGACGTTCCGGAGAGCCGTATATAATCCACCCGATTGCAGTTGCAAAGATTGTGGTTCAAGAGATAGGCCTTGGCTACAAATCTATTGTAACAGCTCTATTGCACGATATAGTAGAGGACACAGAGTACACTGTTGAGGATATAGAGAGGCTGTTTGGAGCAAAGATTGCCTCTTTGGTTGACGGACTTACAAAAATAAAATCTGCGATGGACAGCAAACATACCGAAAAGGAGAATGCTGCCCTTAGCAAAGAGGAGAAGGAGAAGGTTGAAAAATCCATGCAGGCAGAGAATTTCAAACGTATACTTCTTACTCTAAACGATGATGTACGTGTCATCCTCATAAAGCTTGCAGACAGGCTTCATAATCTTAGGACAATAGATTCAATGCCGGAGCGCAAGAAAGACAAGATCTTGAGCGAGACAATGTATATTTTCATTCCACTTGCACTCAGACTGGGACTATACAGCATGAAGTCCGAGATGGAGAATATCTGGCTCAAATACAGAGAACCTGAAGCATACAAAAGTATATTTGACAAGCTGAACGAGCTTAACAACACAAAAGGTGGTGATGTAGACAAATTTATGATACCACTAGAGAGAGCTCTTAAAGATGCAGGTTATAACTTTACCATTTCAAGAAGGACAAAGACCCCCTACTCTATCTGGAAGAAGATGACAACAAAGAATATCCCGTTTGAGCAGGTGTTTGATCTATTTGCCATAAGGATAGTATTTGAACCTAACTTAGAAAAATCTGAGAGAAAGCAGTGTTGGGAAATATATTCGCTCATAACAGATAAATATATGTCCAAGACAGACAGGATTAGAGATTGGACAAATCCTCCAAAGTCAAATGGTTATGAGGCATTGCATTGTACTATAATGAGTCCATCCGGCAGTTGGGTTGAGGTTCAGATAAGAACCATAAGAATGGATGAGATTGCCGAAAAAGGTGTAGCTGCACATTGGAGCTATAAGGGTGTACACAATTCAGAGAAAGAGATTGACAACTGGTTGAACATGGTAAGGGAGGTACTGGAAAGCCCCGATGTAAACGCCCTTGAGTTTTTGGACAAATTTCATGAAGGCCTTCTGGCCTCTGAGATATATGTGTTTACAACAAAGGGCGAGTCCAAAGTTCTCCAAAAAGGTGCCACGGCAATTGACTTTGCATATAGTATACACTCCGAGATTGGAAACAAGGCGATAGCAGCAAAGGTAAACCTCAAATTAGTTCCTCTATCATATAAACTTAAAAATGGAGATCAGATAGAGATTATTACGGCAGATGCGGCCAAAGCACAGCGCGAATGGCTTAATTATGCAGCACTTCCAAAGACAAAAGAGCTAATTTATGATGCACTTAAATCAGATATCAAAGATAATATAAAGAAGGGGCAGGAAATGTTAGAAAAGGCTCTCAACGAATTGGGCATTAAACCGCAATTACGAGTAATCCAGAAACTGCTTGTTGAATTCAACCTTACCAACAAAGAGGAGCTGTATTCCAAGATAAGCGTGGGGCTTGTAGATCTTACGAATTTGGACAAGATTCTTAGGAAAAACAACGAGAATAAATTTGTTAAATACTGGAATCTAAAGTTTTTCTTTGGGAGCAAGGGCGAAAAGGAGGATACAGGAGACAACGATGAGGATGGTGTAGAACTCAAAGAGGAGGCTCTTGATAAGGAGTTGGACAAAAATATAGCAGATGGTTCGTTAGAGACCGTCACAGACAAGAAAAAGGATTTCTTCCTAAAGGAGAATCCTGTTGAAAAAACCCTTACATATAAGGTTGCAGAGTGTTGCAAGCCTATTCCGGGAGATGCTGTTATAGGATTCATAGATGAGAACAATCATGTAATTGTCCATAAAAAAGTATGTCCTGTTGCCATATCATTGGCCTCAAGAAACGGTGGAAATATTGTTAATGCAAAATGGACAAAGCATACAATGCTATCCTTTTTGGCACGCATAAGCCTTAAAGGTATAGACAGGATTGGAGTTGTTAATGATATTACAGAGTATATAACACTAGTACTTAATGTTAATATAAGGAAGATCCATTTTGAAACTCACGATGGTATATTTGAAGGATATATAGACCTTTATGTACATAATACAGAGGATCTTGACATTATCATAAGGAATATGTCGAGAATAAGAAGTATAGAGACCGTTACAAGGGTTGATGTGAAGGAGTAAGTGGCTTTGGCGTTAGCATTGGCTTTGGCTGATTTAGGGTAAAGAGAATAATTAGAAACAGTTATGAACGACTTGTCAATCAGCGGAAGAGCGGTTGCCGAAAGCAGCTTATTGGAAACGGCGTCTGTTGAAGGACCGTTAGGATGCAAGGCATACTAAAAGGGACGACTTAGCCGTTTCAAGCCACTTGAAGGCAATAGCAGTTGATTGGCACGGAGAGAAAAATTGTTTCTTAATATGAGTAAAAAATTTAGCATTGGCGAATTTAGAGTAGAGAATGTAAAGAGGAAAAAAAATGTTTCTAAATGTGTAACATATCATAGAGAATTTGAATTATGTTAGGATATTTTAAAGTAGATAGAATTGCAAGGCTAAGAATATGCAAGCTGTTAACCATAATAATGCTTGCGGCTTATTGCCTTCACTCGTCATCGTGTGCAAATACACGTGGAGCACCAACCGGTGGGCCAAAAGACACCATTCCGCCCGTTGTATTGAACATGGAACCAGATTCAAATGCCATAAACTTCCCTGTTGTCAAGGGCAAAATCACCATTACCTTTGACGAATATGTACAGCTGAAGGATCCGTCAAAAAACATAATTCTCTCCCCCCCTCAAAAGAAGAGACCCAAAACAAGCATAAAAGGGAAGAGCATTGTTGTCACATTCGAGGAACCACTTGACTCTAACACAACATATTCGTTGAATTTTGGCAATGCCATTGTAGACAACAATGAGAGCAACCCACTCCCCTTCTTTACATACACATTCTCAACAGGAACAACTATAGACACCATGATGTTGTCCGGCAATGTGTACGACTATGCTACATTGCTGCCGGTTGAAGGAGCTACAGTGAGTCTGTATCATAATGCAAAGGATTCATCTGTGTTCAATGATCTTCCTGCAGCTGTAACCAAAACAGACAAATGGGGTTATTTTGTTGTAAGGAACATAAAAAATGTTCCTTACAGAGTGTATACAATAAAGGATGAGAATAACAACAATAAATATGACCCAGGCCTTGAACTGGTAGGATTTCTTGATTCACTTTACACGCCTAATGTCATAATGGAAAAAGGGATGCCTCAGCTTGGCATTTACGACATGAAAGATACTTTGGCCTGTATGTCCCGTCCAAGTGAGATTGAACTTGTTATGTTTCCGGAAAAAACAACAAAACAGTATATAAGAGATTATAAAAGAGTTTCGGAGAGGGGTTCTTATATTAAGTTCGGTGCACCGAATGTTCAGATTGACTCATTCTCCATTAAAGGAATAAAAAGTTCAAGAGTATTGCAGCAATTGAATGCCACAAAGGACAGTCTCTGCTTCTGGATAAAAGATGGAAGTATGATAGATGATACCCTTTTTGTGGGTATTAAGTATTTGAAATCAGATTCTCTTAACAACTTGGTACCAACAGCTGAGAACCTAAAGTTCATCTTACCTAAAGCGTTAAGGAACAAAGATAAATCCAATGATCGCAGCAAACAGGACAACAAAGAGAAGAAAAGAAAGGATCTTTTGGAGCTTTCTTTAAAAGCGACCCCCGAAACTTTGGACCAAGACGGATTCGTATTGGAATTCCCCGAGCCGCTGCTTGTGGCCAAACAAGACTCGCTTCGCTTTACCATGATTGATCCCAAACAGCAAAAATTTAATGCTCCTTATACATTTACAAGGGATACTGCAGATCTTAAGCGATATATTCTCATGCCCGTTGATGAGTTTAAGAAGGGCAATGAATATGAACTTTTTATCCCTCAATTTGCATTTAAAGATATATACGGGAATACAAATGATTCAACAAAGCTCAAGGTTTCATTACCCAATGACGAGAAATTGAGCAGTATTGCCATGCAATTGACAAATGTAGATACTAAATACATTATAGAACTTGTAAACGATACAAGAGACAAGATATTCAGGCGTTATACAGTTACAAAAGATTCTACTTTGCTGTTTCCCTATCTTAAAGAGGGAGACTACTCAATAAGGATTACACAAGATCTTAATGCCAACGGACGTTTGGATATTGGAGATGTTCTGGCAGGCAAACTGCCTGAAAAGGTAAGGCTATACAGATTGCCGGGTGGCGAAGCCATAATTAAAGTTGGAGAACGAATGGATATAGAGCAGTCTGTTGATTTAAAGGAATTATTTAATAATTAAAGTAATACAAAGCCATAAGGAGATTATGAACAGATTAATATATACAGCTGTCTTATTGGTTATGTCTTTTATATTAACCGGTACAGATCTGTTTGCGCAGGTTATAGGTGACAGAAACTCTACAGGAGGAAATGACACCACAAAGGTAAAGGATATTCTAAAGGAGTTTGAATATGATTCGTTTAAGGATGCCGCTATAAAGGTTAAAGACAGCACTGTTCTAAAGCAACATCTGTTGGGTGTAAAATGGGGATATTCAATGTCTAATGTTCATTTCAGCCAGGATATAGGACATAAATCTGTTAAGTCTCCAAAAAACTTAGGACTCTACTACATCTATCTGCACTCACTTTGGAATTCAATGCCCTACTTTGGATTTCAAGCCGGGTTGGAGTATAATGAAAGCGGGTACACACTGCTTAGCGGCAAAGAGCCTAATATAACAGAATCAACAGATACATATAAGAATCTTGCACTCTCTATGGAGGCGCTGTTCAGGGTTGAGTTTTGGAAGATGCGTATTATGCTAACGGCCGGTCCATACCTAAACTACAAACAGGATTGGGACTTGGGTGCTAAAATTCCTGAGGGTTTTAAACCTAACAAATGGGGATACGGAATAATGGGCGGCGGCGGTTTTGCATTTATAATGCATCCATTTGAACTGCACCTTACGGCAAGTTACAGGTATAATATGTCGGGGCTTTATGATCCAAAGCTGTATTCAGAGGAGTATTGGACATATACCCATGAGAACCAACTTCTTATCTCTTTTGGAATTTTTTACAGATTTAAAAATAAATACAGCAGGAAGAGGAATTAGCTTCCCGACAATTATTATGGATTATCATTACGCTAATATAAAAGATATTAAAATTGGTCGCGGGCTGCCTATAGCTGTGCAGACCATGACAAATACAAAGACACAAGATATTGAGGCTTCTGTAAAGCAATGTATAGAGGCTTCAAACGCAGGAGCAGATATTATAAGGCTTACGACACAAGGCTTTAAGGAGGTTGAAGCGTTGGCCGTAATAAAAGAGAGGTTAAGGGCTTCCGGCATTGAGACACCTCTTGTGGCAGATGTACACTTTAGTGCAGACGTTGCACTTGCTGTAGCAAAGATTGCAGATAAGGTAAGAATCAATCCCGGTAACTTTGCAAAGGAGAAGGAGACGGCAGACAATAAATTTGCAGAACTCTTACAAATTTGCAAGGAGTATGGCACAGCTATCAGGATTGGTATAAACCATGGCTCTCTCGGCGAACGCATTGTATCCTTATATGGAGACTCCCCGTTAGGTATGATGCAGGCTGCTTTAGAGTGGATTGAGTTATGCATAGAGCACAATTTTTATAATGTTGTAATATCTCTCAAAGCAAGCAACACGGTTGTTATGGTTGAGGCATACAGGCTGTTGGATAAAGAATTAAAAAAAAGGGGAATCTCGTTTCCTCTTCACCTTGGCGTAACGGAAGCAGGCAACGGAGATATGGGACGAATCAAGTCTGCTGTAGGTATAGGTACTCTACTTAAGGAGAGGATAGGTAACACATTGCGTGTTTCATTAACAGAAAATCCTGTAAATGAGATTGCTCCGGGCAGGATATTGGCAAACTACTATAACCCTGCAACAACAGAATCTGAGGGATTTGCCGTTGCCAATATTATGGAACTGTTGCTGTCTCCTAAGGATAATTTGTCGGGAAGCAAAGAATTAAAAAACAGATGCGACTCTTTTGGGGTAAGAATGCTCAACGGGCTGCTTCATAGGTCTTACCATACCGCAACCTACGAGGAGTTTATTATTAAGGCTGCATGCGATTTTGGCAGTCTGTTACTTGATAAAAGAATTGACGACTTTTCTCTGTCGGTTCAGATTGACGGTGTGCCGGCAGATAACAGCATGATTAATATGTTCAAGGAGAACCTGTTACAGGCAACAAGGCGTAAGTTCTCTCACCCTGAATATATTGCATGTCCCGGCTGCGGCAGAACATTGTACAATCTTGAACAGACTTTCAACGAGGTAAAACGCAGGACGGCTCATCTGAAAGGGGTTAAGATTGCTGTTATGGGCTGTATTGTAAATGGCCCGGGGGAGATGGCTGATGCAGATTTCGGCTATGTTGGCGAGGGTGCGGGTAGGGTTACCTTGTATAAAGGTAAAGAGGTTATGGAGAGGGGCATTCCGCAGGAGAAGGCTATTGACAAATTGTTGGAGCTTATTGGAAATAGCTGAAATTTAGTATAACTTTGTGGGTAGCGTTGGCATTGGCGTTAGCGTTGGCTATCAAAATTAAAATGGCTAAAGCTAATGCCAAAGCTAAAGTTAATAAACTAGAATTAATTATCGGCTATTGATTTAGCCTAAAAAAATATTAAGGAACTATGGAATTTAAAAAAATTGCCCTTACCGCGGCATCTGTATTTTTTGTATCGGGACTAATGGCTCAGTCCCACATTACAGATTACGCATGGAATCCCGAGGATGAAACCTATTCCGAGAGTTGTACATCTATTATGGTTGGCAAAAATGCCTCTACAGATGGCTCTGTTATGACAGCTCATTCTTGCGACTCCAATTACAGGACATGGTTGCGCATGGAAAAACGCAGATATTTTAAGAAAGGTGATATGGAGACCATCTATAAAGGTCTTCTACACAATGAAGAGCCCGGCGATATGAGAAATGTTACCGAAAAGGGAAAGATTCCTGCTCCGGATTCAACATTCAGATTTTTGAACGTTGCCTACCCTTGTCTTAACGAGAAACAGCTTGCAATCGGTGAGACAACAACTGTTGGAAAGAGAGAGTTGCGCAATGAGGAGGGCATGTTCTATATAGAGGAGCTTGAAAGAATTGCACTTGAGAGATGTACAAATGCACGCGATGCAATAAGACTTATGGGCGAACTTGCAGAAAAATATGGTTATGCAGATTATGGCGAGTGCCTTACAGTTGCAGATAAGAATGAGGTTTGGCATTTTGAGATTTACGGAACAGGCAAACCTGTTGTTGATTCTGTTGCTTTAAAGAAGGGCAAAAAGGTAAAACCATCTCCATACGACAAGCCGGGTGCTCTTTGGGTAGCTCAAAGAATTCCGGATGACCACGTTGGTGTATCTGCCAACATTCCAAAGATTGGTGTTGTAGACTTTAATGACCCGGAAAACTTTATGTACGGCTCAGACCTAAAGGCTCGCGTTCAGCACATGGGACTTTGGGATGGCAAGAGCGAGTTTAAATTCTACAAAATGGTTTCGTTAAGCAAACCATTCTCATACAGAGAATTCTTTGTGCTTAACACATTGGCCCCATCTCTAAAATTAGACTTTAACGCAGAGGAAATTCCTTTCTCTGTAAAGCCCGAGGTAAAGGTTTCTCCTGAGATGATGTTCAAGTTCTACAGAGAGACATACGAGGGAACAGATTGGGATCAGGTTAAGAATCTTGGAGTTGAGGTTAAAAGATCAAAGAAGGACGCAGATGGCAAGACAATAAACTATAAAGAGACTGTAAAACCTATTTCTACATTCATGAGTGCAGATATGCGTTCTCTTCTTAACTCTCTAAAGCCCGATGTCACAAAGATGATTCGTACAATTGCTGTTATCCAATGTTCATATTCTCACATTATTCAGCTTAGAAATTGGCTTCCCGACGAAATTGGTGGTGTAGCCTACTTCTCATTTGACAACCCTGCTCAAAGCCCGCGTATTCCTATCTATGCCGGAGCTACCAAGCTTCCCGATGGATTTGATGTTTGCGGACAGCACAGATACAGGGACGATGCAGCTATATGGGCATACAGACAGGCTAACAGAATCGCCACAATCTACTGGGACAAGACAAGAAAACTTGTAGAGGATGAGGTAGCTTATTATGAGGAGTATATGAGAACTGTTCAACCTCTTATAGAGGCAAAGGTTGCAGATCTTCTAAAAGCCGGCAAGCAGGCTGAAGCAGAAGAGTTTATAAACAAGACTACCGCAACCATAGCTAATGCCACTTCAAAATCTTGGAGTGATTTGAGGGAGAAGTTATTGATGGTGTTTGTCCGCAGCATGTAAAAACCTTTTCCGTAAGCCTATTTGGCGTTAGCATTGGCGTTGGCATTGGCTATTTTTAGGGTAAAGAGAGTAATGAGGAGTTAAAGTTAAAGTTAAAGTTAAAGTTAAAGTTAAAGCCAAAGCCAAAGCATGTTACATGGCGAGGAGAAACTGCGCGACAGCAGATAAGCAAAAAATATAGGCGACCAAAAATTTGGTCGCCTATATTTTACTTCGTTAGCACTATCTTAAAAGTTATCTACATGAACCTCAAAGTAAGCCTGAGGGTGATCACAAACAGGGCATTTGTCGGGAGCCTTCTCTCCTACTACAATATGACCGCAATTACGGCATTCCCATACCTTAACCTCGCTCTTTGCAAAAACCTCCTGCATCTCAATATTCTTTAAAAGAGCACGATAACGTTCCTCATGGCGTTTCTCAATAGCAGCCACCATACGGAATTTCTTTGCAAGCTCTGTAAAGCCCTCTGCCTCGGCTGTCTTTGCAAAACCTTCATACATATCTGTCCACTCGTAGTTCTCACCGGCAGCAGCAGCCTCAAGATTAGCAGCTGTGTCACCAATACCGTTAAGCTCTTTAAACCAAATCTTTGCATGCTCCTTCTCGTTGTCTGCAGTCTGTTGGAAGATTGCAGAGATCTGCTCAAAACCATCTTTTTTGGCACGGGAAGCAAAATATGTATATTTATTACGAGCCTGGCTCTCGCCGGCAAAAGCAGCCTCAAGATTTTTCTCTGTCTGCGTACCTGAATATTTAGTTGACATAACTCTTATTGTTTTATAAAGTATTATTTCGGCAAATATATATCAATAATCTATCCCTTGTAACTTTGTCAACAGACAATTTATCGAATTGTTTGCTTACACGCAGCTTTTGATTTAAGAATAGCCGGCCCATAAGAGCAGCGTCATAAAACCAAGAAGCAGAGCATAAGTTGCCTGTAGTGTGCGTAAGGCATCTAATAAACCTAATTAGGATCCGGTATAGAATATAAATAAGTTTTAATATAAATGCCAAAGCCAACGCTAAAGCCAAAGCAATAAAATATTCTGCAAAATATTTTGAAAGGACTAAACGGTTACTTAACTTTGCGTAAGTCCTTATACGAACAGGGATGAGGACTTTTTTTATTTATTAACCCGGGGATGAGACCTACAACAATATAATATGGTCGCTGCCCCTTAAAAAACATTTCAGATGAGCAAATTGAATCATCCTGCCATCTTGGTCGTTGATATGCTTAACGACTTTGTTACCGGTGCTCTTACTTGCGACAGAGCAAAAGCCATTGTTCCTGCAACTGCAAAACTTTTAGATGCAGCACGTGCTGCCGGTGTTCCTGTAATTTTCTGTAATGATGCACATATTCCCGGCATAGACAGAGAGCTTAAGATCTGGGGAGATCACGCATTGGTCGGAACCAAAGGCGCAGAGGTAATTCCAGAACTTAACCTATGCAGCAAAGATTATGTTGTACCCAAACGCAGATACAGCGGATTCTTCCAGACAGACCTCGACATTCTTTTAAAAGAATTAGGCGTGCAGACTGTAATCATGACCGGTCTTCATGCTCACATGTGTGTAAGACATACCTCAGCAGATGCATTTTGCCTTGGATATGACGTAGTTGTAGCTAAAGAGGCAACTGATTCATTTACAGAAGAGGACTACAAAAACGGTTTAGCATACCTTAAACTATGCTACGGTGCAGATGCCTACACTAACGATGAACTTATTGCAATGTTCTAAGATTATATAGACATTTACCCTCTAAGCGGCGGTCAAAACCAATTGGCCGTCGCTTTTATTTTAGTAAACTTACAATAACACTCAGCCTCCCGACAAAACACCAATAAAAACTTTGTCGGGAAGAAAAATATAGAACAAACTAAGCTTACATTGCAAATTAATTGTACCTTTGCAGATAGTAAAACATTTTACTATAAAGGTAATTACTTATTAAATCACATATTATGATATTGAACAAGCAGGTTGGCGTGTTTTTAAATTTTGTCCACAATAAATTTAAACAGTACGTTACCAGCATTTTTCAGCAGAAAGGGTACAATATTACTCCGGAGCAGTTCCTACTGATGGATGCGCTTTGGGACAACGGTATTTTATCTCAACAGCAGATTGCTGATATTATGCTTAAGGACAAGAATTCTGTAGTAAAACTCATAGATGGTTTAGAAAAGAAAGGTTTGGTTACAAGAGTGCCAGATCCTCAAGACAGAAGGCAGAATCTTATTAAAGTAACCGCTTCGGCCATAGAGATGAAAGAGGATGTTACAAACATTGCAATGGGGGCTGTAAACCTCATAATCAAGGATATTCCAAAACAGGAGCTGTACTTTTTCATAAAGGTTTTGGCAAAGATGGCTGAGAATATGACCGCCGAAGAGGATCTTGTGCAATTATCACAATTTGGGGAGGCAATTGCCGCCAATGCTGCGGCTGCCGGCCGTGAAAATATAGAAATATAGACTTATGGGAAAACTATACGACGAGCTCACATCTGATTACAGATTAAAGGAGGGGCTAAATGCCTGTATAAACTGCGGGACCTGCACAGCAATCTGTCCGGCAGCAGAGTTCTACCAATATGATCCAAGGCGTATTGTAGATATGGTACAATCCAAAGATGATGCAGTAATAGAGGAACTTCTTAACTCAGACACAATCTGGTATTGCGGAGAGTGTATGTCTTGCGTTACAAGATGCCCAAGAAAGAATGCACCCGGTCTTGTGATAATGGCACTTAGAAATATGTCCATGGCAAGGGGAAACTTTATCAACTCAGAAAAAGGAAGGCAGCAATACGCACTCACAAAGGTACTTACAGGCAATGTGCTCAATTACGGATACTGTGTTTATCCAAGAGTTTTTAAAGCGGAGCTACATCCAGAGGCCGGCCCCATCTGGGAATGGATTGAGAAGAATATGGATGATGTATATGCCAGAAACGGAGCAAATTTAGATGGCGAAGGGCCTGGTGCCCTAAGGAAGATTCCTCAAAGCGACTTGGACGAACTAAAGAGAATTTTTGATATAACAGGAGCAACGGAGAGAATAGAGAACATAAACAGACTCTCAATGGAAAAGGCCAAAGAGTTGGGACTTTCAGAGGAGGAATACTTTATGAAGGTCTTTACAGAGTCTTCTAACAATCATTTCAACAACAATAACGCGGAGTAACAGATATGATATACGAAGGAAAAAAGAGAATTTGGAAAGATTATCAGAAGGATATTCCCGACGATCATTACTTTTATGTAAGAAGCTGTATAAGGCAGAGTTTCTTCCCTGCATCAGAAAAAACATTCTTGGATATCTGCAGAAACAAGTTGCACAAGGATTTCTTTGAAACAGAACATCATACAACGTGTGGAGGTATTGCATACCATTCAGATACAATTCCTCAAGAGACCGTAATGACCATAATTGCAAGGCAGTTTGCGCTTATGAAAAAATATGGTTATGAGAACTATGTATGCTCCTGCATAACCTCATTTGGTCTGTATACAGAGACTCTTGAGACATGGAGGGAATTTCCAGAACTTGAAGCAAAGATTGCAGACAATCTCTGGAAGAGCTGTAAATTGGAGTTCTCAAAGCCAAAGTATCTTGCACATGCCAGCGATCTAATCTACAAATTCCGCAACCTAATTGCGGAACAGGCCAAATTCAAATTGGTGAACAAGAATACAGGTGAGCCGTTAAGGGTTGTAGAGCATATTGGTTGTCACTATTCCAAGATGTTTCCCTCTAAAGGGGTTGGCGGAGCAGAATACCCTTACGTGCTCACAGGTATGGTAGAGGCATGGGGTGGAGAGGTAATAGATTACCCCGAGCGCAGGCATTGTTGCGGTTTTGGATTCAGGCAATACCTTGTAATGGCAAACAGAGGTTACTCGGTCTCTAACACTCACAAGAAGTTTGAAAGTATGGAGCCGTTTAAGCCCGATATGATAATTACCAATTGCCCGGGGTGTCCGTACTTTTTGGACAGATGGCAATATGTGATTGCAGAGATGGAGGGCAAGACATATGGCGAAAACGGCCATGGAATACCGGTATTTACATACGAAGAGGTTGCGGGTCTTGTATTGGGGTATAACCCTTGGGACTTGGGACTGCAGAATCACCAGATCGGGGTTGAGCCGCTTTTAGACAAGATAGGTATTCCATATAACCCTAACGAAAAATACAAAGGATTGAATGGTAAAGACTTGGGCATTCCACAAATGCCGCTGTCTATTCGTTAAACAGCTAATACTTATAAAATATGAATCATAAAAATGTAGTTGTTATAGGTGGCGGACCTGCCGGAATGGAGGCCTCTTCCCTATTGCACAGGATGGGAAACAATGTTATTTTGGTTGAAAGATGCGATAAATTGGGAGGTCATCTTGCAAAATGGGACAGGCTGTTTCCACAGGGCGTTAAAGCTATGGATGTTTTAACCCCACTTATGGAGAATCTAAGCGGAGTAAATTATTTTCTAAATACAGAGATTAATTCAATCAATAGGTTAGAGAAACAGTACAACGTAATTTTGTCAAACGGTGTAGCGATGCTTGCAGATTCCATACTCTTTACAACAGGTTTTGATCTTTTCAAAGCTGAGAAAAAAGAGGAGTACGGGTATGGAATATATAATAGAGTAATAACCAATGCAGATCTTGAAAACTATTTTAAAACCGGCTCAGATAAAAGAATAGAGCCCCCTCAAAGGATTGGGTTTGTGCATTGCGTAGGTTCAAGAGATGAGAAAGCCGGTAACAGACACTGCTCCAAAGTATGTTGTGCTACGGCAGTAAAGCAGGCATGCGAGATTAAGGAGAAATTTCCTAATGCAGAGGTTATCTGTTTCTATATGGATTTAAGAATGTTTGGCAGAGGATATGAAGACCTGTATCTTAAAGCTCAAAAGGAGTTTGGAATACGGTTCATTAGAGGCAGAGTGTCTGAGGTTGCAGAAAACATTGAACATAAACTTATTGTAAAGGCAGAGGATACTCTTAGTGCCAAACCGCTAAAGGTTACTTTAGATCTTTTAGTGCTTATGAGCGGTATGTGCAACTCCGTATCCGGTAAAGAGACTGCATCTCTCATTGGACTGTTACCCGCCGATGACGGATTTTTTGAAACAAAAGATTCAATTGCAGGAACTATCAACAGCTCCAAAGACGGTATCTTCTACGCCGGTGCAGCAACAGGGCCTAAAACTTTGCCGGAAACACTGAATGAGGCCAGAGCTGCAGCTCTTTCAATCAACAACTACTTAAATGCAAAGTATGATGAATAAGTTTGGTTATTCTCTCTCTCCTGCGTCTGTGATAAACTTAGACAAGGTAGACAGAACTAAATTCATGCTTTTAGCTAAATTAGAGCCCGACGTTAAAAAGTGTATGGCTTGCGGAAGTTGTACAGCTACATGTACTGCGGGTAAGTTTGTAAAGACATCGCTCCGCAGTGCAATACTCGCGCTACAGAACGGGCAGGAGGATAAGGCATACGACAATCTTAAGGGATGTATGTTATGCGGAAAATGCTCAATGGTATGCCCGCGAGGAATAAATACAAGACACCTTATTCTGTCTATTTTCAGGATGTACGATTTTAAAAAATAAGAAGCGAGTTGAATACTCTAATACTACTTTAGTAATTAATTTGAAACGATGAAAGAACGAATAATAGGCGGATATGACAATTTTGTACTTCCATTCATGATTGGAATAGTTTTTCTTATTGTCTACCTGCTGATAGGACTTATAAGGATAATAATCCACATACCGCCGCAGGACAGAAAAAAATATCTGCTCTCTCTTGTAACGCCAAGGATTATTTTAAAGAATATAAAGGATATAATATGCGATTGCCTTATTCATGTAAAGATCTATAAGAGAAAACCTCTGTTAGGATATATGCACGCCAGCATAGCTTTTGGATGGTTTATGCTTATTGTAATAGGGCATATTGAGGTTGCCCTTTACGCTCCTGAACGCAACGGAGTGCTTTACTATCCTGTGTTTTTCAGATATTTTGTCATGCAGGAGGGGGATGTTACGCTTAAAGGTGCATTTTTCTTCTTTTTAATGGATTTCTTCCTTCTTATGGTACTTAGCGGTGTTGCTCTTGCCATGTATAAACGTATACACTCTATTGCTCTTGGAATGAGAAGAACCACAAAACCAAGCCTTGCAGATAGAGTGGCGCTCTATTGCCTGTGGTCTATATTCCCTTTGAGGTTGCTTGCCGAGAGCTTTACTGCCGGCATAAGCGGAGGAAGTTTTTTAACAAAACCAATGTATTGGCTCTTTAACAGCTTCCTTACAAATGATGTTCACATCCTGCCAACATGGTGGGCATATTCAACCGTATTGGGATTGTTCTTTTTAGCTATGCCATTCAGTAGATATATGCATATTCCAACTGAGGCGCTACTTATTACGTTCAGAAATGCAGGTTTAAAAACTACAAAACCGCGCAAGGGCTTTGCAGAGGCAGAGATATACTCATGTTCAAGCTGCGGACTCTGTATAGATGCCTGCCCAATGAATGCTCAAAAAAAGAATCTAAAGTATTCTTCTGTATATTTCATTAGATTCTTAAGAAGACATAATACAAAGAAAATAAACGAGATAGCAGAAAAGTGCCTAATGTGCGGAAAATGTGTTGCACTTTGTCCTGTTGGGGTAAATTCATGTGACATAAAACGTGCTCAGCGTGCCACGGTATACAATAATTTGAAATACGATTACAGTTATCTGTCTCAGGCGCATCACCCTGCAGATAGCTCAGATAGCCCGATTGATACTACAAATGACACTGTAAAGGCTGCTGTCAAGACTAGTGCCCAACCTAAAATTCTCTATTTTGCAGGTTGTATGACACACAACACCCCATCCATAATAAAATCTATGGAGAAGATCTTTGAATTGTCGGGAAGCAGATATGTATTTGCAGACAAAGATGGTGGCGTATGCTGTGGAAGGCCGCTTCTTCTTGCAGGAAAGGTAGATGCTGCCAAAGAGGTTATTGAACGGAACACAGAGATGATAAAGGCCGCCGGATGTACTACCATTGTCCTCTCCTGCCCTATCTGCCTTAAAGTTATGAAAGAGGAGTATGATCTTAAAGGGATTACACTGCTGCATCATACACAATTCATAAACGACCTTATTACAGAGGGTAAGATAAAGGTAAAAAAAGGCATCGGCAGCATGGTATACCACGATCCTTGCGAACTTGGAAGAGGTTGCAGGATATATGATGAACCAAGGGCTGTTCTAAACAGAATTGGCGAACTTAAGCCTGTTGCGGCACAAAAGGCAGAGAGTATATGTTGCGGCGGCAGCTTGGGCAGTCTTACTCTCTCTTACGAAGACAGGACAAAGATTACCAAAAGTTCTGTAGAAAAATTAACGGCTAATAATCCCGACAAAATTGTGACAGCTTGCCCTCTTTGTCTTAAGACATTTAAAGATCAGGCTGAGATACCTGTTGTGGATATTGCCAAAGTAGTTGCTGATAATATATGTTAAATTATAATTGAACCATGGAGATTGAACCTACGAAATTCAAACTGAAAAACTGTGAGACCAAAAGGGTTTTTGAGGATACCGGATGGCTTCTTTCAGACCCTGAATATGACAAACCATCCCTTATACGTGCTGTGTATGAAAAGAGACAGATAGAGTTTAAGGATGATAAATATGGTATATACAAATTTGCAGATTGGTTACCTATATGGCATACATTAAAGAATTCTGCTGCACCTGTTACCTATAAGAGTGAAAGGTTGGCTGCAGAACTTGGCTTGAATAACCTTTATATAACATTTTCGGGCTATTGGCCGGAAAAGGGGGCGAATATGCGTACAGCCTCTTTCAAAGAGACAGAAGCATACTCTGTATGCGCAAGGCTTCCTAAAGCCATGCTTGGCGGCTGTGGGCAAGATTCCAAAGTGCTTGTAGTAGCATCTGCAGGAAATACGGCAAGAGCTTTTGCACAGGTATGCTCAGACAATCATATACCAATTGTCATATCAATACCGTTTGACAATCTTAACGCGCTCTGGTTTGCGAAACCGCTCAACGGCTGCGTAAAGATTATATGTTCGCCTGCAGGCTCTGATTATTTTGACGCTATAGCACTTTCAGACAAATTATGCAGTTCAAAGAAATATATGGCAGAGGGTGGGGCAAAGAATGTTGCAAGAAGAGACGGAATGTCTACAACTGTACTCTCTGCAGTACAAGTCATTGGCAAAATTCCGAATTTCTACTTTCAGGCTATTGGCAGCGGCACAGGTGCTATTGCCGCATACGAAGCCAACTTAAGATTATTGGAAGACGGCCGCTTTGGCAATACGGTTATGAAGTTGTTTCCATCTCAGAATGTTCCGTTTACCCCTATGTACGATGCTTGGAAGGCAGGGAACAGAAACATAGTGTTCACAGATGAAGATGCTGCCCGTACAGATGCGCTTAAAATTGATGCCAAGGTACTGTCTAACAGGAAACCGCCATACTCGATTCCGGGAGGGCTTTTTGATGCTTTGAAAGCAACAGACGGAGAGATGGAAAAGGTTACCAATGAGGAACTCAAAGAGGCATGCAATCTGTTTAAAGAGTTGGAGGGGATTGATATTCATCCTGCAGCAGGAGTTGCAACAAGCAGCCTTATAAAAGCTGTAAAAGATGGAAAGGTTAAGGAGAATGACATTGTAATGCTAAATATAACAGGTGGTGGTGAGCAACGCTTTAAGGCAGAACACAATTGCATATATGCCAAGCCAAATTTGGTTATGGAACCTTCACTCACTGCTGAGGAGGTTGTGAATAGAGTTAATGAGCTGTTTTAGAGAGTTTTTCCGTTAACATGTTTAGCTTTAGCGTTAGCTTTGGCGTTAATGAGAAAAGAAATATAGACCGAAAAGACAATTAAAGATTATCAAGTTATTTTTTTAAGATTACTAAAAGGGATGGTTGATAAATTTTGGCCATCCCTTTTTCTTTCAATGTAAGTAATGTTCATTCCGCCACTTTAGCAGTGGAAATGCTTGCGAACCAACTCAAGGACTCCTGCCTGGTTCCCCTCAAGCTCTTTTCTTAAATTCTTATCATTAAATTGCTTGAGGTTTGCAATAATTCCATCTATCATCGATGGAGAGAATACGTTGTATTTTTCGAATACTGCACGCTGCTTCTGCAGTGCCTCTGCAGATGAGAAGCAATTGTCGGGAAGATTAGCCAACTTGCTTAATCTATCTTTATTCTCCTCCTTGTGGATGTTCACATCCACGTATGTCTCTGCAGCTATCTTTAGAGGATTCTCTATCTCAAATCCATGACGACAAGCTACTGCAAGCCCTGCAAGAAGTTGGTAAAGATCTGCCGAACCATCAGGTGAACGCATCTCTACTGTCTGTTTTTGAGTTGTGTCATATTTCTCGCCATTTTCGAGAGGATTAACCTGCGAGCACATATCCTTTCCGCTTGTCCATCCAAGTGGAACTCGTACTAAAACGGAACGGTTTCTATCTCCCCAACAGATGTTTGTAGGTGCCTCCTGATGAGGTACAAGTCTAAAGTATGAGGTTGGATTCTTGTTTCCGAATGCAGTAATTGCAGGTGCAAGCTCCATCATTCCGGCAATGGCCGTACGTGCTGTATCTGACAAAACACCACCACTAATCATTTGGTTCTTACCGTCTTTCATCATTCTCATGTGAATATGGAGTCCTGAGCCGGCCTTACCAACGGTAATCTTAGGAGCAAATGTTACATCAAGCCCGTATTGGTATGCAAGGGTACGTATAACCCATTTTGCAAGCATCAGCTGATCTGCAGCCTTCTCTACCGGATTAGGAAGGAATTCAATCTCGTTCTGCTCATATATTTTTCCATCCAATGTGAAGTTACCAACCTCTGAGTGCCCGTATTTAATCTGCCCGCCTGTCTGTGCTATATACAACATACACTCTTTGCGGAATTCATTGAATTTTGAGAACGGCGCAGACTCGTGATAGCCTCTCTGATCAGATGCAGGGAACAGCCCGTCATCCTCTGCTATAACGTAATACTCAAGTTCGCCCATAGCCTCAAAGTCCATACCTGTCACATCCTTAAATGCAGTTGCTGCTTTATGAAGGGTGTACTCCGGAGAGCTCTCCAATGGCTCACCGTCTTTGTTAAAGAATGAGCAGAGCATTGTAAGTGTAGGAATCTCTGCAAATGGGTCTACGAATGCAGTGCAGTAACGGGGTATTACATACAAATCGCTGCTTCCGGCCTCTATAAAAGAGAATAGGCTCGAACCGTCCACTCTCTCACCGCAAGTTAGAATCTCTTCTAGATATGAAAGATTGTTAATCACAAAGTTAAGGGTTTTTAACCTGCCATCCTGAGCAGGATACATGAAATTAACATGTGTAATTCCTTCCTCCTTTATGAAATCTATAATATCTTTGCGCGTAAAAAGAGATGGGTCCTTTTTAAGCTTTTTAATTAAGACGTTAGGATTCAGTTCTAGTTTTTTATCCATAAATATTTTATTAAAGTTACATATTAAACAAATAGCCCTATTAAGTTTTGATTTATCTCAAAACAAAAATTATTTCTTCACAATTTGAAGTTATTCGGGCATTTTTTTAACGGTGCTAAATTAATGTTTTTTTTGAAACTTAACACAATATTATAACACACTATTTACATCATTCATAAAATGAAAATAAATCTGGCCCAAATATTCCAGCCTAAATTGGTTGAAATATTCAAAAAAAGGGAGTATAACAAGGAGATGTTCCTGTCTGACCTCATTGCAGGAATCATTGTTGGTATAATAGCCCTTCCATTGGCAATTGCATTTGGTATTGCCTCCGGCGTATCTCCACAACAAGGACTTATAACTGCAGTTATAGCAGGTTTTTTAGTATCGTTTCTTGGAGGTTCAAATTTCCTTATAGGAGGTCCTACCGGTGCCTTCATAGTAATAGTATACGGTATAGTCTCCCAGTTTGGGATGTCGGGACTAATAATAGCAACTTGTCTTGCCGGTGTAATGCTCGTTTTAATGGGTGTCTTTAAATTGGGGACAATTATTAAGTTCATCCCCTATCCTATTGTTGTGGGTTTCACCAGCGGTATTGCTGTAGTTATCTTTTCAACACAGATGAAGGATTTCTTTGGGTTGAGCATAGAGAAGGTTCCAAGTGAATTTATATCGCAATGGGGTGCATACTTCTCAAACTTTGGCAGTTTAAACCCTTACGAAACAGCTTTGAGTATAGGATGTCTTCTTATCTGCATCTTCTGGGTTAAGATAAACAAAAAGATTCCCGGGTCGCTTATAGCCATAATTGTAGGAACAGCAGCATCATTGCTATTGTCCAAATATGCAGGTATAGAGTTTGCAACAATAGGGAGCAAATTCCCCGAACTCGCAGGAGGTATAGAGATACCCAAACCGCAAACTCCAAGCATAACTTGGGAAGCTGTAACCAAACTGTTCTCCCCGGCCTTTACCATTGCTATCCTATGTGCAATCGAATCTCTTCTTGCAGCCATCGTTGCAGATGGTGTAACCGGCAAGAAACATAACTCAAATACAGAACTTATAGGGCAGGGAATTGCAAATATCGTTGTACCTTTCTTTGGAGGCATACCTGCAACAGGTGCCATAGCCAGAACTATGGCAAACATCAATAATGGAGGAAAGACCCCCGTAGCAGGACTTATCCATGCTGTGGTATTATTGCTTATATTCATATTTCTAATGCCTTATGCTGTTTATATTCCGCTCGGATGTTTGGCAGCGATTCTTGTTATGGTTGCATACAACATGAGCGAATGGAGAACATTCAAATATCTTTTAAAGGGTGAAAAATCAGATGTCATAGTACTTTTGATTACATTCTTTCTTACTGTTATAATAGATCTTACGGTAGCAATTGAGATAGGGCTTCTTTTAGCGGTTATCCTGTTTGTAAAACGTGTTTCAGAAACCTCGTCGGTTAAGGTGCTTTCAACAGAGATTGCCGCCACAGAAAATGATGAGACTGCCCAGCTTCCCGACACAGAACATTTTGATATTCCAAAAGGTTTGGAGATCTATGAGATTGACGGTCCGTTTTTCTTTGGGTTGGCCTCTAAATTGGATGAAATAGACAGAGATCTTGGCAAAAGGAACATTTTGGTCCGCATAATAAGAATGAGAAAAGTCCCGTTTATGGATTCAACGGGTATACATAACCTTGAGAGCTTGTGGGCACGTTCTAAAAAAGAGGGTGTAATTACCATACTTAGCGGAGTGACCCAAAAAGTTGAAGCAACGCTAATAAAAAGCGGTATGGCGAATAAGATAGGAAGGGATCATATCTTTCCTCACATAGTTCCTGCATTTGACAAAGCCAAGTCTCTTATAGAGAGAATCAATGCGGGTGATGTTACAGTAAGACCATAAATAAACGGTATCCCCAATTAATAGAAAAGGCCGGGAAAATCCCGACCTTTTCTATTTTCCAAAAGCTCTTAAAAATTATTCAGCTTTTTTTGTTGAATCGCAGCAAGCGCAAGTTGCATTTGAATCAGCAGCACATTTAGTGCAAGTTGAATCACCGCAGCATGATTTTGTTGAATCTGTGCTAGCTGCAACAGTCTCTGTAGCAGACTGCTCCTCTGCAGCATTTTGGTTGTTTGAGTTTCCACAAGCAGCAAACATAAAAGCAACAGCTGCTAAAACCAATAATTTTTTCATAATGTTAACGATCTATAAAGTTTGATTATTTGCCTTTCACGAGGAACAAAAGTATGGATTATTTTGTTACCATATAAAATATAAATAGATATGTAACAAAAAATTAACACACGAGAGACTTTACAGAAAGCCTTCAAAACAATCCCTTATGGCATATCTGTAAAGTCTCTCAACCGTATACTCTACGAAAACAGAATTATAATCTATAACCGTCAGCTATTTGGCAATCTCTTTTTTCAAACGCTCGGTAAGAAGAGGAACCACTTTATTAACGTCACCAACTATACCAATATCTGCCACTTTGAATATAGGAGCAAATTTATCCTTGTTGATAGCTATAATGAAATCAGACTCCTCCATACCTGCAAGGTGCTGGATAGCACCGGAAATACCGCACGCAATGTACAGATCCGGACGAACAGTCTTACCTGTCTGGCCAACCTGCCTGTCATGAGGCATTATACCGGCATCAACCATAGCTCTTGATGACGATACCTGTGCATCCAAAACATCAGCAAGCTCCTGTAGTTTCTCAAATCCTGCAGCATTGCCAACGCCACGTCCGCCTGATACAAGAATCTTAGCCTCTGTAATATCTACAGTACCTTTATCCTCCTTAACGTTCTCAATAAGTTTAACCTTAATCTTTGTGGTATCAATCTTAGGCTCAAAAGGAATTACTGTACCCTGCCTTGAGTCATCTCTGTCTCTCTTCTGCATAACGCCGGGCCTTACAGTAGACATCTGAGGTCTGTGTTCTGTACACATGATAGTAGCCATTAGGTTACCACCAAACGCAGGACGGGTCATCATCAACTCTTTGGTATCCTCCGATATCTCCAATTTAGTACAGTCTGCTGTAAGACCTGTCTCAAGTCTTGCAGACAATCTTGGACCAAGATCCCTACCTATTGTTGTAGCACCAAAAAGGAATATACTAGGCCTGAAAGCCTCTATAAGCTGGTAAATAGCCTGAGAGTACTCCTCGGTGATATAATCTTTAAGTAGCGGGTTGTCCATAACTACAACCTCATCGGCACCGTATGTAATAAGATCTTTAGCTTTATCTTTAATATTGCTTCCAAGTAAAACGGCTACCACCTTCTCTTCCAGTACATCAGCTAAATCCCTAGCTTTTCCCAGCAACTCAAGAGCAACAGGTTGAATCTGTCCATCCCTCTGCTCTGCAAAAACGTAAACGTGTTTATAATTTGACTTATTCATTGTTCTAAGGAATTAAATGATGAATTTTTCTTTTAACTTGCTGATGATAATGCCAACAGCCTGCTCAGGATCAACTTCAAACACCTCTCCGGCCTGTTTAAGACCTTTTGTAAACGCCTTGTTAACCCTTGTAGGTGAGCCTTTAAGACCCAACTTAGACTCTTCAACATCAATTTTGTCAGCACCCCAGATCTCAATCTCTTTAGAATAAGCATCAACTATACCCGGAACGCTCATGTAACGTGCCTTGTATGCAGAAGCTAATACAGTAAGAAGAGCAGGGCCCTCTACCTCAAGAATCTGGTAGCCCTCTTCTGTCTCCTTCTTAACTATAAACTTGCCATCTTTTACATCAAAACCGGCAACGTAAGATACCTGCGGAAGTCCAAGATGTTCAGCCATCTGAGGACCAACCTGAGCTGTATCACCGTCAATAGCCTGACGTCCTGCTATGATAAGGTCATAATCCAATGTCTTTAATGCACCTGCAAGAGCGTGAGAAGTTGCCAAGGTATCTGCACCTGCAAACTTTCTGTCTGTTAAAAGAATAGCTCTATCTGCGCCCATAGCGAAAGCCTCTCTTAGAATAAGCTCTGCCTGAGGAGGGCCCATTGTTATAACTGTAACATTTGCCCCATATTTATCCTTTAAGCTAAGAGCAAGCTCCAAACCGCCCTTATCATCCGGATTCATAATTGAAGGTACACCATCACGAATAAGTGTTCCTGTTACCGGATTAATCTTTATTTCTGTAGTGTCCGGAACCTGTTTAATACAAACTATAATATTCATACTCATATCTCCTACTTAAATAATTTAGAAGCAATTACCATTCTTTGAACTTCGGATGTCCCCTCATAGATCTCTGTAATCTTTGCATCCCTCATCATTCTCTCAACAGGATACTCTCTTGTATAACCGTAACCTCCATGGAACTGAACAGCCTTTGTAGTTACCTCCATAGCAGTCTCGGCAGCAAACAACTTAGCCATAGCAGCATCTGCAGAGAACGGAATACCTTTTTCCTCATTAAATGCAGCTTTTCTTACAAGAAGTCTCGCAGCCTCTACCTTAGTTGCAAGGTCTGCCATCTGGAACTGAGTATTCTGGAACTGAGAGATAGAACGTCCAAACTGTTTTCTCTCTTTTGTATATTTTACTGTCTCATCCAAAGCGCCTTGAGCTATACCAAGAGCTTGAGAAGCGATACCAATACGGCCACCGTCCAAAGTCATCATTGCAACCTTGAATCCACCGCCAATCTTTCCAAGAAGATTAGCCTTAGGAACACGGCAGTTCTCAAAAATAAGCTCACAAGTAGAAGAACCTCTTATACCCATCTTCTGCTCCTTCTTTCCAATAGAGAAACCAGGAGTGTTAGCCTCTACTATAAATGTTGTGATACCTTTATTGCCAAGAGATTTGTCTGTCATTGTTGCAATAACGTATACATCTGCATAACCTGCGTTTGTAATGAAGATCTTGCTTCCATTAAGAATGTAGTCGTCTCCATCCAATACAGCTGTTGTCTGCTGTGCAGAAGCATCTGTACCTGCATTAGGCTCGGTAAGGCCGAATGCTCCAATCCACTCGCCGCTGGCAAGCTTAGGAAGATATTTCATCTTCTGTTCCTCTGTACCATGCATTAAGATAGGTGCAGCACAAAGAGATGTGTGAGCAGAAAGGATTACACCTGTAGTAGCGCAAACTCTTGAAAGTTCCTCTACGGCAATGGTATACATAATGTGATCGCCACCTGCTCCGCCATAGTTTTTAGGGATGTAGATTCCAAAAAGACCCAATTTTGCCATCTTTTTAACGGTTTCCATTGGAAATCTCTCTGTATCATCTACTTCAGCAGCCAAAGGCTTAACCTCTGTCTCTGCAAATTCTCTAATCATCTGCTTGAACAGCTGCTGTGTTTTGGTTAATTGAAAATCCATATCTTTATCTATTAATATTTGTAAAATCCTTCTCCTGTTTTTCTTCCAAGAAGATTAGCTCTAACCATCTTCTTAAGAAGTGGGTGTGGCCTGTACTTATCATCGCCAAACTCCTCATGGAGTACCTCCATGATTGCAAGGCAAACGTCCAAACCGATAAGATCTCCCAATGCAAGAGGTCCCATAGGGTGGTTTGCACCAAGCTTCATAGCCTCATCTATCTCCTCTTTTGTTGCAACACCGTCTGCAAGAATACCGATACCCTCATTTACCATAGGGATAAGGATTCTGTTTACAACAAATCCGGGAGCTTCATTTACCAATACAGGAACTTTTCCTATTGATTTGGCTAGCTCTGTAATGCTGTTGGTAACCTCGTCAGATGTTTTCTGTCCTTTAATAATCTCAACAAGTTTCATAACTGTTGCAGGATTAAAGAAGTGCATACCAATGACTTTGTCCGGTCTGTTTGTGCATGCAGCTATCTCTGTAATGGACAAAGACGATGTATTTGATGCCAAAACAGCCTCTGGTTTACACAACTCATCAAGCTCTTTGAACAGCTCCTTCTTAAGGTCCATTGTTTCAACTGCAGCCTCAATTATAAGATCAGAGTCTGCAAGAGCCTTGTAATCTGTAGTAGTTGTTATATTTGCGAGAACAGCATTTTTAGTCTCCTCTGTCATTTTACCTTTCTCTACAAGTTTAGAAAGAGACTTGGTAATTTTTGCAAGTGCTTTCTGGTAACTTGCCTCGCTTCTGCTCTTCATAAGTACAGGAACACCTGCCTGTGCAAAAGCCTGAACGATGCCGGCACCCATAGTACCGGTTCCTATTACGCTAACTTTCATAGTATAAATAATTTAGTTTAACTGTCAAAATTACTTGTCATTAAAGTGAGGTTTTTGTTTAGACAAAAACGCCTGCATTCCGTCTTTTTGGTCCTGAGATGCAAAGCAATCTCCAAAATATCTGTTCTCCAATGCCAATGCTGCAGTTTCATCCATATCATAATTTTCATTTATGATCCTCTTGGCATAACGTACCGCAATAGGTGCATTGGATAGGATCTTCTCTGCCATCTTTATACAATATGGCAGAAGCTCCTCCTGCTCCAAAACAGAATTTACAAGACCAATTCTCAAAGCCTCATCTGCATTTATAGCCTTACCTGTATATATCATCTCCTTAGCCATTCCCTGACCTACAATCTTGCTAAGTCTGTATGTCCCGGAAAAGCCCGGTATAATGCCAAGAGAAACCTCCGGTTGGCCGAATTTTGCATTTTTGGCTGCAATTCTAATGTCGCAAGCCATTGCAAGTTCGCATCCGCCACCCAAAGCAAATCCATTTACAGCAGCTATAACCGGAACCTCCAACTCCTCTATCTTTCTAAAGACAGAAGCGCCGAATTTTCCAAACTCATACCCCTCTTCCCTATTAAAACCGGCCATCTGCGAGATATCCGCACCGGCAACAAAAGACTTTTCTCCATCACCTGTAAGTACAATGGCCTTAACATTGGAAGGAAGGTCCGAAACAAAACTATTAAGTTCCGTAAGGACTTGGGTATTAAGAGCATTGAGAGACTTGGGTGCAGATATCTTTAAGACACATACACCCTTGTCAGAAATCTCATATTTTAAAAAACTATACTCCATAGTATTGGAATTATCCATTAAAGCATAGATTTAAGATCCTTGGAAACAGTGAAATCTGCCTCTGTAGCCTCTTTAATCTGGTCAACTGTAAATTCTGGATTAATCTCAACCAACTCAATACCATTAGTGGTAATATCCATTACGCACATCTCGGTAATGATTCTGTTAACCTGACCTGGGGCTGTAAGTGGAAGATGGCATTTTTTAAGAATCTTATGACGACCCTTTGCTGTATGCTCCATTGTAAGAATAACCTTCTTGGCACCCAACAAAAGATCCATAGCGCCACCCATACCGGGAGTCTTGCTTCCCGGAATCATCCAGTTAGCCAAATCTCCTTTCTCATCAACCTCTAACGCACCAAGGAATGTTACATCAACATGGCCACCTCTAATGATTCCAAATGATGTAGCAGAATCAAAAGTACTTGCACCAGGTTTTGCTGATGTAAATCCACCACCTGCGTTAACTAAATTTTTGTCGCATTTATCCTCGGCCGGGGTTTCACCCATACCCAATAGTCCGTTCTCAGACTGAAGGATAACATTTACGCCCTCAGGCAAGTAGTTAGGGATTAGAGTTGGAAGTCCAATTCCCAAATTAACAACGTCACCATCTTTAAGCTCTTTAGCAGCTCTTCTGGCAATGATCTCTCTAATTTGATTCTTATCCATAATATATGTTATTATTTACTGTGTCTCTTTACGTACTCCTCTGCAACGAAAGACGCAACATCGTCTGCATAGGTATTCATACCAAAACCGGCGTCAAATCCAAGCTCTTTGGCAAGCTCATGACTTATCCTCGGACCTCCGCAAACCACAATCATCTTGTCTCTCAATCCCTCAGCCTCCATAAGTTCAATCAAGTTTGTCATATTCTTAATATGAACATCTTTCTGAGTAACAGTCTGGGAAACAAGAACTGCATCTGCATTAAGCTCAACGGCCTCTGCAAGGAACTCCTCATTAGGAACCTGACTTCCAAGATTGTATGCATCAATCATATCATATCTCTCAAGTCCGTAGTGGCCGGCATATCCCTTCATGTTCATTATGGCATCAATACCAACTGTATGGGCATCTGTACCTGTACTTGCACCTACAACAACTAACTTTCTGCCTATGTTATTCTTTATATACTCATCTGTCTCATGCATATCCATAACGGTAGATTCAACTTTTGGTACATATATGCTGGTGTAGTCTACATCTAAAGTACTGTTTCCATAACAGTTAAAGAAGGTAAATCCAGGTGTAAGTTCCTGTGCGAAAACTACAAGAGGGTTCTCGAATCCCATCTTTTTAAGGAACAGCTTTGCAGCCTCCACTGCCTCTGCCCCATTTGGTACAGGTAAGGTAAAGCTCAACTGGACTTTACCGTCGTTCATAGTATCACCGTAAGGTTTTACCTTTTTTAGGTCTAGAGTCTTATCAAAACTCTTATCCTCCATTGAATATAATCCGCCGCTCATAGTTATTTCCTTCCTTTCATTAGGTTAATAAATGGATTCATGTAATTATTGCTTTTGGCTGTTACTCCCGACAAACCTTTACCGCCGGTCCTGCTTCTCTTAACATCACCAAAAATACCCTTTTCAAGAGCATTGAACAGACCTTCCGATGTCATCTTCTCCAAAAGATCTATTGCATTGTCCAAAACATGCTTTGCCCTGCTTCTTACTATACCACCCTCCTTGAACTCAAGATCCTCACCAATACTTCTCATATTGTTGAAAATGTATTTTGCATTCTCTATTGACAAGAAACGGTCAGACATAAAAGGTGTATGGATAGCCTCTGTAGGCATACCAAGAAGCTGTATACCTTGATGTGTCCAAACGCCTATTATATTGAACAGAGCATCCTGCAAGTGACCTCTGAAAATATTTCCTGTCATGAATTTTGTAGGAGGCATATATTTTAATGTCGCTTTAGGGAAGATCTCTCTTGTCATCTGGGCCTGTGCAAGTTCCAACAAGAAGCCGTTCTCAAGCATAGGATCCATCTCAAAGGCATGGCCAAGCCCCATCTGCTCTTCAGGAAGACCTGCAAAGAGAGCAAGCTGCTCGTTAATAAGATCAGATGCAAGAACAGTATGAGCAGCCTCTACAGCATCTGCAGTTGTAAGATAGTTGTCCTCTCCTGTGTTTATGATAACACCTGCAAAACCGTTAATTATTCTAGAAAAATACTGGTCTACCAATGTCCTCTGCATATTGATATCCCTAAACAGAATACCATACAAAGCATCGTTCAACATAACGTCCAACCCCTCAAATGCACCCATAATGGCAATTTCGGGCATACATAAGCCGGAACAATAGTTACACAAACGGATATAACGGCCAAGCTCCTCACCTACCTCATCCAATGCAGTACGCATTATCTTAAAGTTCTCCTGAGTAGCAAAAGTACCGCCAAAGCCCTCTGTTGTAGCACCATAAGGAACATAATCCAACAAACTCTGTCCTGTGGTTCTAATTACGGCAATGATATCTGCGCCCTGTCTTGCAGCAGCCTGTGCCTGCACAACATCCTCATAGATGTTACCTGTAGCAACAATAACGTACAGATACGGTTTCTGCCCTTCACCTATTGTATTAAGGTATTTCTCCCTGCGCGCCCTTCTTGCCCTAATCTTCTCTATGCTGGAATTAACTACAGGATCCAAAATTTTAAGCAGAGTATTCTTGTCCGTTACCTCTATTCTGGTAAGATCTATTGAACCTTTAGCTACCCCTTCGGCAATCTCCTGCGGTTGCATACCGGTAGCTTTCATGGCATTAGCCAAATAGAACAAAACACCGTCGTTAAGTACACCCTTGTCCTTCAAATGGTCAACAACAACGTTTGGTAGCGGAACCATATTCTCGTCTACTCCGTCTATGCCCATTAATCTGCACAAAGTACGCTCAACAGCAACGGTTGTATATTGTTCTACGAAGGTCTGTACCTCAGAGGCAATATCTTTTGCCAACCCCTTAGCCTTCTCAACCTTCTTAAAATCTAAACCTAATTTACTCTGCATAGTAATTAAAGTATATTAATTGTTATTTATGTGTGTGTTCATATAATTCTCGGCAAGAGAAATCCATTTCTCGTCTACGCCAATACTCCTTGCAATTGTAAGTGCCTCTTTTGGCACATCCCCTCTAACAGCCTCTATAAGAGTGTAATTCATCTTTCCGTCTATAAATCCTTTTACTCTATATCTCCTTATATTCTCATCCTCAATATCGTAGTGTGTTGTAACCAAAACAGTAGATACTTTTCCTCTAAGAAGCTCTATAAGAGAGGAAACCAGAGCCGTTCCCTCTGCAGGATTGGTGGTTCTTGCAGGTTCGTCAATAAGAGCCAGCACATTAGAACCATCCATAATATGTTTTATAATTCTGTTTATGCCAAGCATCTCAGCAGCAAAAGAGGATAACCCCTCCCTCATATTCTGCCCCTCTTCAATGGAGAACAATATCTCATCCTTAATAGTCATTTCAGCCTCTGCCGCCGGGATTCCAAAACCAAACTGGAACAGAATCTGGACAAGGCCTGTTGTCTTTATGGCAACAGTTTTACCTCCCATATTTGCACCTGTTATACAGATGGTTTCATCTTCAAAACAGATATCTACAGGCTGATACTCCTTTTTGGATTTCTCAAGCACAGACCTTAACATAGGATGGAACATCCCCTTCAATTTTGTTTTACCGTCACATGAGAAGGTTGGAAAACATAACTCCAATTCCTTCATCTGTATGGATTTGGCCAAAAGCAGATCCAATTCTCCAATCATAGCAAAAGCATCTGCAAGTTCTGTTTTATACACCGCAATTCTCCCGCTCAAATCCTTTCTTACCTTCTCCTCCTCCAGCTCTATGAGAGTGATAAGCTCCCCCTCACGCACTCTAAGATACTCCAACTTCCTTTTTCGTTCATCATCGGGAAGCTGAGAAGCATTCTCAATATCTATTATACCCATCTGTACAGCCTTGAACTCCTCTCTTAACTCTGCCAAAACAGGTGAGTATGAATTATATATGTAGAATGAAGTTACTTTGTAGTTGTCTGGATCCAAAATCTCAAAAACCTTTGAGAGATCGGGCAGAAGGCACAATCCTGCGGCATTATCGCAGATCCACCGGCTTATCTGCATGGAATAGAATGCAAAATTCTTTATCTCAAATAGTTCCGTTTCCTGAAGAAGAGAGCCGTTAGATACATTCCTTATTGAGTTCTCAATATCCTTTACATTGCAAAGCAATCCGAAAATCCTTGATTGCCTGCTTATATCTTTTAAAAGCCTCAGCTTTCTGTAATTTTCATCCAAAAGAGAAAGATCCTTTACAAGCTCCTTCTCCATAAGAATACGCATAGCATAAGGTGTATGAAGAGACAACGTTTCTGTCATATACCTCAATTCGCACGGAGATGCTGTGTATTCTTTAAATCTCATAAATTTGTCAAGTTAAAAATCAAAATGTATCAAAGTATTGTGTCTTTTCCTTTGACAACATCGTAAACAGGTATCTCCAACTCTTCGCGCATTCTGCTGCATAACAGATCACTATCCAATCTGTACCCCTGAGGAGAGGTTGGGTTGACGCAAACTGCTAACAACCTGCTTTTTCCTGCAACAGAAAGCACTCCGCCCTTATTCAAGAAGCCTCTGCATACCTGTTCATCTGCAAAGACCCTCGTAAAATCTTTTATAATAATTTCAAATCGCTCCTCTTTTTTCATCCGCTCTGTTATCTGTTTCAAAAAGCCGTCTGTTAGGGCGCCCGAAACAAAAATCCTTCTGCATCCTTTATTGAAATCCGGTTTTAAAACCACCGGCAGAAGAGACGATGCGATATCCAATTTATGAAGACCGTCATTCTCATCTATTCCCCATACACCGCTGTCAATCACCTCAAGTTGTCTTCTCAACTCCTCCCCCTCTGTCAAATCCAATCCTATAAGCTGTTTTACAAACTTTGTTTTTCTCACAAGTCTGTTTATATCGGGTGTTACAGCCGCACCCGTTGTAAGGACCATTGCCTCTGAAAGCCCGGCAGAAGCAATGCTCAATCGAGACAAAGCTCCATCTATAATAACTAACTCGGCACCAAGCTCTTTCATTCTGGCGCTCCATCTGCGCAATTCCATTACGGACGATGGCCCGGAAACAATCAGATTGCCAAGTCCCAATGCTCTGGCAGAAACTATTCTGCCCAATGCGCTTCCGCTGTTCGATATATCAATGATCTCAGAAACAATCCTCCTTCTGTTGTAGTAATACTCAGAAGTAGAAAAAATTATCCCCTCTTTAAGTTTTATCTGCGGCTTTGATGTCTTTGTTACCTGGTCTACAGTTTCTCCATCTATTCCTACGGAGGTTACCGCAACCCTTAATGATTGCGGTAAATTCCTTAGGATATAGTTAAGGCACTCTGTCTTTCCTGTATTCTTTTCAAGTCCGACAATAGAGATGCTCTTACTCTCAACTATTTCGCTCAAAAAAGACATCTCAAAGTCTCTTATTTACGATGTTTTGCACGCTCCTTTCTTGCAAGAACTGCAGGCTCAATAGCCATATGCTCACCCTCTAACAGACCAACAACACCCTCCATCTCTTTCTTCTGTTTGCAATATTCGCAGTGGCACTCGTTCTTGTAATCAAGAGGCTCTGTATATGTGGTAATAACACCCTCAAAGTTTCTTAGAACAACCTTACCAGGAGCCTGAGAGATAACATAATTTGGCATTACAGGGGTCTTTCCACCTCCACCCGGAGCATCAACAACAAATGTTGGCACTGCATAGCCGGATGTGTGTCCTCTTAAGCCCTCAATGATCTCAATACCCTTTGAAACCGGTGTTCTAAAATGCTCGAGACCCATTGAAAGGTCGCATTGGTAGATATAGTAAGGACGAACTCTTATCTTTACAAGCTCTCTAACCAACTTCTTCATTACGTTAACACAGTCGTTAACTCCTCTTAACAATACAGACTGGTTTCCAAGAGGAATACCGGCATTAGCCAATCTTGCGCAAGCTGCTGCAGACTCTTCTGTAATCTCGTGAGGATGGTTAAAGTGAGTATTCAACCATATTGGATGATACTTCTTAAGCATATTAACAAGGTCATCTGTGATTCTTTGAGGACAAACAACAGGAGTTCTCGAACCTATTCTTATAATCTCTACGTGAGGAATCTCCCTAAGTTTCTTTATAATGTACTCAAGTCTTGCATCAGAAACCATAAGAGCATCACCACCTGAAAGAAGCACGTCTCTTACCTGAGGTGTATTTCTTATATACTCAATAGCCTTTTCTACGTTGTCTGAACTTGTCTCAGCATCTTTCTGTCCTGCAAAACGTCTTCTGGTACAGTGACGGCAGTACATAGAGCACATATCGGTTATCAAAAGGAGAACTCTGTCAGGATATCTGTGAGTCAAACCCGGAACAGGAGAATCCTCATCCTCATGGAGCGGGTCTCTCAAATCCGCATCTGCAATATGGGTCTCCTCACCGGTAGGGATAGCCTGTCTTCTTACAGGGCAATATGGATCATTAGGATCAATCAGGCTCAAGTAGTATGGAGTAATAGCCATTCTCAGAGTCTTAAGAGATTTCCTTACTCCCTCCTCTTCGTCGGGAGTAAGAGAAATATACTTCTTAAGGTCTTCCAATGTCTCTATCCTATTCTTTACCTGCCACTTCCAATCGTTCCACTGCTCATCGGTAACGTTTGGAAACAACTCTTTTCTTCTAGATATAGCCATAGTAAACCACGTAATTATTATGCGTAAAGCTCAGTAAATATCTTGCGTAGTTTCTCAGACTCTCTAAGTTCCTGTAGAGTAATCTCTGCATGGCCTTTAGTGTAACCATTACCAATGATCATAGTAACATCTGAGCCAACACCCTCTGCTCCAAGAGCAGCTTTTGTAAAGCTTGTAGCCATAGAGAAGAAGTAAACAACACCTGTATTCTTTGTACAAAGAATAGATGTCATCTCTGTATCAGGAATATTTACATTGTTGATTGTAACGTCTGCAAGCTCGCCCTTTGTAAGCTCCTCAATCTTCTCAAGAACAGGAACAGGCTGAGTAGCATCTGCTGCAAATACATAGTCGCAGAAACCAAGCTCCTGAAGTCTCTTTGTACTTCTCTCTGAGTGGCAAAGACCAATAACCTTACCGGTTACACCTGCACGTTTCTTAGCCTCGTAGCAGCAAAGCATACCGGATTTTCCACCTGCACCAATAATAAGAACTGTATCGCCTGGTTTAACAAGTTTTGCAGTCTGAGCAGGAGCACCTGCAACATCCAATGCACTAAGAGCAAGCTTCTCAGGAAGATCGTTAGGAATCTTAGCATAGATACCGCTCTCGAACAAAATAGCTTTACCATCTATATCAACCTGATCTATCTCAGGGCGAATCTCTTTGATCTTGTCAATTCTAAGCGGAGTAAGTGAAAGAGATACCAAAGTAGCGATCTTATCACCAACCTTAAGATCTGTCTTGCCTACAAGAGCATCGCCAATTTTCTCAACAACACCAAGAAGCATTCCGCCTGAACCGGTAACAGGATTACGATGTTTACCCTGCTTAGCAACTATATCCATCATGATCTCAGCGATTTTCTTCTTATCGCCGCCTGCCTGCTCCTCAATCTGAGTAAAACTTGCAGAGTCAATGTTCAAAGTCTTAACATCAATAAGGATCTCGTTATCGTAGATCTCATCCATGTTGTTATCAATCTTGTTAGCAGGCTGTGGAAGAACACCCTTTGGCTCAATTACCCTGTGTGTTCCGTATTTGTTACCTTTTTTCATAATGTTTAAAAATTTATTGTGTTACTATTATTTTTCTGTTTTTTCTTCCCGACAATCTATTTAAGAGGTTTAAGACCAAGTATCTGTCTTGCCTCTGCAGGTGTAGCTACCTCACGTCCGAACTCTTTTGCAAGTCTTACAACCTTCTCTACAAGTTCACCGTTTGATTTTGCCAAAACGCCTCTAGAAAGATATACATTATCCTCAAAGCCAACCCTTACATGACCACCGTCTATGATAGCGGCAACAGCAAGAGGGAACTCATATCTTCCAACACCGGCTACTGTGTAGGTAGCATCTGCAGGAATACTTCCTCTCATAAATACAAAATCTCTAAGATCGCCTCCGATACCACCATTAACACCCATCACAAAATCAAAATGAATAGGATGTTTGATGAGACCTTTTTTAGCAACTCTTAGAGCCATCTCAATCATACTCTTGTCAAATACCTCACACTCAGGCTTGATACCTCTCTCAATCATCTTCTCTCCAAAGTACTTGATTGTATTCTCTGTGTTTTCAAAGATATCATCTCCACCAAAGTTGAGAGTTCCGCAATCGAGGGTAGCCATTTCAGGCATCAGTTCTGTTGGTTGCAATCTCTCATCATTTGTCATACCTACAGCACCACCTGTAGATGGCTGGATGATAACATCCGGACAAACCTCTCTTATAGCATTAATGATCTTTTCAAATCTGGCCTTGCTTTGAGTTGGAGTACCATCATCCTCTCTTACATGAAGATGGATAATACTGGCACCGGCATCGTATGCACTCTTAGCCTCCCTCACGCACTCCTCTACTGTGTAAGGAACGGCAGGGTTATGCTCTTTCAAAACCTCTGCACCGCAAATGGCTGCAGTAATAATGAGTTTCTCCATACCACTTACTCCTTTTTTCTCTGACATTTTGCAGGGACAACGCATGTACCGCTTGCTCTGCAAACCACTATAGGCTCCTCAAGCACATCCGCAGCCGAATCAGAAATATCCGGACGAGGAACAATTACTTTTCTTGCCTCAAACACCATTTTACGAGAGGTGTTGCCAACATGCACAATCTCACCTTCTGCCTCAATATAGTCACCTGCATAAACAGGAGCTATGAATTCAACATTATCGTATGCCTTAAACAGCCCCTCATCTCCATCATTCTGAATAAGAAGTTCTGTAGCAACATCTCCAAAAAGGTTAAGCATGTGCGCACCGTCTACAAGGTTTCCGCCATAGTGTGCATCATGACAACTCATACGCACACGAATCAATGATTTTTTACCCATAATATTTCTGTTAATGTTAGTTTTCTTTTACATAAATCTTATCTACGAAAATGCCAGGTGTATGAACAGCTTCGGGTGCAATCTCGCCGGTTTTAACAAGCTTTTCTGCCTCAACTACAACATAATCAGCAGCTGTAGCCATAAGCGGATTAAAATTCTGAGTAGTTCCTAAATAGATGCAGTTACCATCCTCATCGCAAATAGATGCACCTATAAACGCCATATCTGCCTTAAGCGGCATCTCAAGAAGGTAAGTCTTACCATCAATCTCAACAGTACGTTTTCCATTTGCGACCACAGTACCAAGACCTGTTGTAGTAAGCACTCCGCCCAAACCGGCACCGTACGCTCTAATCCTCTCTGCAAGAGTACCTTGAGGTGAGAATTCGATCTCCAGTTCACCGCTATTCATCTGCTCGCTTGTGTTAGGATTTGTTCCAATATGAGAAACAATCACCTTTTTCACCTGCTTATTGGTAATAAGCTTGCCATGTGCGACATCCGGATAAGCGGTATCGTTACAGATTATAGTAAGATCCTTCACACCAGATTTTGATAGTTCGTCCATGATCTTGTGAGGACTACCGGCGCCTAAAAAACCGCCAACCATAATTGTCATGCCATCCTTAACCAAAGCAACAGCATCCTTAAGTGAAATTCTTTTGTCCATTATTATTATTTTAGATTTAACATTTCTCACATACACCCCCACTTACCCCATGCAAATATATTTATAATTAGTATATATTCAAATAACTTTTTTGTTATTTTTTAAGTATTTTTCATAATTTTTTAGAATTATAGTTCTTTTGGCATAATTTTGTAAAAAAAGATTAAACAAAAAATAGTATAAACATGACTTTTTACACCATTCTATGCAAGTTGCTATCGGTTACAACAGATATAGCACAAAATGACACAATACTAAAACCAAAAGAAGTTATAGACCAGAAAATCAAGACATTGATTGAAATGCCAACAGATGAACTAATACATAGCGGAATAAAATTAGTCATTGATTTAGGTTTAAAAATTCTTGCAGCATTTGTAATTTATTTTGTTGGCGGATGGATTATAAAACGAATCCGTTACATTTTGAAAAAGATTATGACAAAGAGGAAAGTTGAGGCCTCTCTCATGACTTTTATACTAAGTTTTACCAACATCACATTAACGATAATACTTATAATTATTGTAATTGGAGCATTGGGCATAGATACAACATCACTTGTGGCACTTATAGCAGGCTCCGGATTGGCAATAGGAATGGCTATGAGCGGCACCCTGCAGAACTTTGCCGGAGGCATAATGATATTGCTGTTTAAGCCGTTCAAGGTTGGAGACTACATTCAAGCGCAAGGGTATGACGGTACAGTAACATCAATAGAAATTACAAATACAAAGATTACCACTCCGGACAACAAAAAGATCATACTGCCAAACGGTTCTATAATAAACGGAGTAATAAACAATTTTTCTACAACAGGAACAAGAAGATGCGAGTGGAAGGTAAGTATCTCTTACGGAGATGACGTAGCTGTGGCAAAAGAGGAGATTTTAAAGATCATTAACAGCAATCCGCTTGTCATTTCAGAACCGGCAGCACCAATGGTCGCATTAGAGTCTCTTGGAGAGAGCGCACTTGTCATTACGGCGAGAGCATGGGTAAACAGCAACGATTATTGGACATTGTTCTACAATATAAACGAGGAGATATACAACAAACTGCCAAAAGCCGGGATAAGATTTCCATATCCACAGATGGATATTAACATAAAAAGGGATGACCAATAATTTTATGTCATCCCTAATATATAGTTAAAAGAGGTTTAATAAGGTGTCTTATTAGGCCTCTTTTTCTTTACTTAAGACAGGATTGGCATATATAGCCAAGAAAATTCTCCTAAATTCATCCATATCTCCTTCAAAAGGAGATGTTTTAAATGCAACATAACTCACAAAAGCCTGTTTCTCCTCATCCGTATAGTGTTTGCTGTATTTATCTGTATCATACAACATATCGTATGCTATATAATTATTATTCCATAATTTGAATGCAGGAATAATCCTCCCATCTATTATAGATGCCAAATGCTTAAACCTTTCATTCTTATCCAATTGAGACGACACCTCTATCTCCTCATGAGTAATAGGCTTTGTAAAACTAATATGTATATTGCCCTTAAATTGGGTGATTCCGGTTAATATGCTTCTCAAATCCTCCCCTTCGCTCTTTACATATTTCTGACGCTTTGATACATACAATTCCAACGCCTTAAGATAATCGCATGGCTCATATTGATAAGATATTGCAACAGGAAGGATATTCAGATTCTCAAATTCATTTGTAAAATTACCATCTCCGCTCATAGACAACATCTTAAGTACACCCTGCTCTGTAACATCCACCCCATCCTTGGTCCTGCCGTTACGCTGCGCAATCCATATAGAACTACGATTGCCCGTTATACTATATCTTATATAATCCGACAATTTTTTAGATGACATATAAAGCTCCTTAGCCGTAACTCCCCTCACTACTTTGATCATCTTGTTGGTTCTTGCAATATCCTCAATAAAAAGAGAGGTAATAAGATTATCCCCAACGGCAATCTGTGTCGTCTGCAACCCATACCTATAGAAAATAAGCTGTATTATAGCAGAATCCAAAACTATATCTCTGTGATTTGAAAGTAGCAGATACTTTTTATCATCCTTAAAATATTCCAACCCGTCTGCTGTAAGTTTTTTGGCAGTATCCGCCAGAATCTTGCTAACAATCACAGACATCACATTCACCTGAAAATCTCTTGTTGTCTTGCATGACAACAATATGCTTTTAAGATAATCTGCAGATTTTGTTGGGAATAGATATTTAGATATGTTTTCAAACAGAGGGTTGGACGCTATCCTCAAAAGAGCATCCTCAACCTCTGAGTCATTGTATGGCCTTATATCATCAAACTCTTTTAAATCCATTACTACACTTGAATATAGATTTTGAACAAAGGTAGTCAATTATTACTAAACTGTTAAATTTTTCTATTGTTCGCAAAAAGAACAGAACTGTCTCCATAACTTAGAAAACGGAAACCATGCTCAAGAGCATAATCATACACCTTTCTCCACTCTTCGCCTATCAAAGCCGCAATCAGCAGAAGTAAAGTACTTTGCGGTTGATGAAAATTGGTGATTAGGACGTCTACAATCTTAAAACGGTATCCCGGCACTATAATGATACCGGTTTGGGCAGTAAGCGTATCCTTTCCCGCTCTATCCATATAGTTTAATATTGCCACCAAAGAGTCATGTACAGAGAACTCTTTACAATTATTATAAGGTTCCCACTGTTCAACACCTCTTGGTTCGCCATACTCTATGCAATGTACACCTATATAATATAGGGACTCCAAGCACCTTGTGGATGTTGTCCCAACCGCAACAACATTGCGCAAATCTATGTTTTCCAACAAATCATTAATAAACGCTCGCGATACAGAAAAAGGTTCTAAGTGCATTTTATGATCTGCTATATACTCACTTTTTACAGGAACAAATGTACCTGCTCCAACATGAAGGCAGATATTCTCTATTTTGTTATTACGTTGTTTAAGATTATTGAGTACATCATCTGTAAAATGAAGGCCTGCAGTAGGGGCTGCAACAGAGCCCTTTATTTTGGCGTATAAAGTTTGGTATCGCTCATAATCTATGCTCTCTGTCTCCCTTTTAAGATACGGAGGAATAGGAATACGCCCACAAATATCCAATACATTTGAGAATGGTATACCGGTTTCCCATGTGAATTTAATCTTAAAAGAGCCATCGTTGCATCTTTTAACTATATGAGCCTTAAAATCAAGTGCAAGAGCATTCTGGTGATGTTCATCACAGAGGAAAGAGACAGGTTCGTTCTTCCATCTTTTGGCATTACCAACCACACAGCTCCATACACACTCTTTTGTCTGCGAAAATACCAAATTATACTCATTTGGCAGAACAGGATTCAAACAGAATATCTCAATGACTGCCCCTGTAGCTTTCTTAAAAAAGAGTCTTGCAGGAACCACCTTGGTGTTATTAAACACAATAAAAGAGGAGGATGGCAATAATTCCGGCAGATTTGAAAAAACAGACTCAGAAATATTACTGTCTTTAAATATCAATAATTTTGAACTGTCTCTTTTATCTAAAGGGTACTTTGCTATTCTATCTTCGGGAAGATTATATGAATAATCCTCAATTTTTATTTTTGGCTGCATATATAACTATATAAACATTGTCTCTTCCAAATCACCGTATGTAAAAACGGCCCTTAATTTGGCTTTAAATCGATTATGGCTGCAAAAGTACATAATTAGACGTTATGGAAAAAATATCTGATTTTCAAAATAATTTTACATATGTTAATTACAAAACAAAACAGATATCTTAGTTATTTGTTAACTAATTTCACATAATAAAACATTCATTTTTATCTATTTCAACATTATAGACATACATAAATACACCGGTATAATTATAAATTATTTTTAATTATATCTTACTGATAACATGCGTTTTATATCATTTATATTAATTAAAAGATTATATAAATATAAATGCTTGCACCTTTGTTTTGTTAAAAAACATGGAAAAATAGTTACTCTACATTAGTTAATGTATTAAATTCCTGCACGTTATATAATTTACATGAATAAAATATGTATATAAACTTAATTTTGTATGTACTTATTTTAAAGCATATTATAAAATTGTACATTTCATAGACAAATCTGTTTACAAAAAGACAACTTATTAAAGTTACATAATTAAACAAAATATTGCTTACATTTGTGAATTGAAAATTATACAGATATGAATCAGCGTTTACAACAGTTTTTAGACTTGGAAAATATATCTCCGGCTAAATTGTCAGAGATTTTGAATGTACAGAGATCGAATATCTCCCATATTTTAAACGGGAGGAACAAACCAAGCTACGATTTCATCTGTAGAATGCTCTCTAAATTTCCATCTCTTAATGCAGACTGGCTCCTTACCGGAAAGGGTAAGCCATACAAGGAGAACTTCCCTCCCATCTATAGTGCGGAGGAAAATTTGTCGGGAAGCAAAAACGTATACACAAACACCGCTAAAGAGAGCCTTTCATACAATAATGAGCCTAAAACAGGTGAAAACAGTCTGTTTGCTCTAAATGAAGACAATATGGTTACTCCGGCAAATTTAGGATACTCCGCTGATAATAAGGGCAATAACATATCAACCAATGATTCTGAACTCATTGAGAATCCAATAAATACACAGGAGTTTGGCGGTTATAAGGAAAAACGCAGAGTAAAAAGCGTTATTATATTTTATGATGACGGCAGTTTTGATGAGTTAAAGCCGGAAAAATGATTATTTTTGTGGCACAATAATCCACTCAGTAAATGTATAAACTTATAAGATCTTTGCTCTTCTTTTTTTTTACCGGTGAGCAGGCTCATAACTTTACAAAGAAGTTCTTGATTGTTATGAGATATATTCCCGGTGCGCAATGGATAATTCGGTTAATATATAATTATAAGAATCCGGTTCTTGAGCGTGAAGTCTTTGGTATAAAGTTCAAAAACCCGGTAGGACTTGCTGCAGGTTTTGACAAGGATGGCGAAATATATAATGACCTTGCCAATTTTGGGTTTGGATTTGTAGAGATTGGCTCCATCACCCCTCAAGCTCAAGATGGGAATGCAAAACCGAGGGTCTTTAGATTACCTGCGGATCACGCTATAATCAATAGGATGGGTATAAATAATAAAGGTGTAAAGTATGCGGTTGGGAATCTCACACGTAATCACCCCAAATGTGTGATAGGTGGTAATATCTCAAAAAGTGCGAAAGTAAGCAACGAGGATGCCCCTAAGGATTACGAGAAGAGCTTTGCCATTCTATATGATTTTGTTGATTATTTTGCCGTTAATGTATCTTGCCCTAATGTTAAAGACCTTTGCAAACTACAGGATATAACCGCTTTAAGCGAGATTATAGACAGGCTTCTCGCCTTAAGAAGATACTTTGACGACTACAGGCCAATTCTTTTAAAGATTTCTCCAGATATACCGCGTGAGCATTTAGACGAGATTATAGATCTTGTACTCATATCGGGTCTTGACGGTATTATAGCAACCAACACCACACAGAGCAGAGATAATCTTAAAACAGATATGGAGACTGTAAAGGAGATTGGAAACGGTGGCTTGAGCGGTGCTCCTCTGTTTGAGAAGAGTCTTGAAACGGTCAAATACATAAATAAAAAGACAGATGGCCTTATTACCATAATTGCAGTAGGCGGCATTGAAACTCCACAACAGGCAGAACAGATGCTTAAAGCCGGTGCTTCTTTGGTTCAAATATATTCAGGATTCATATATGAGGGTCCCGGTCTTGTGAAAAGGATAAACAAACATCTGTCTAAAGTAATGGGTAATAAAAAATGATAAAAGCATCTATTTGTACAATTGGAGATGAAATACTTATAGGCCAGATAGTTGATACTAACTCATCTCATTTTGCCAAGGCACTTAATTCTATTGGCGTTATTGTTACCTCAATGGTTTCAACATCGGATAATGAACAGGAGATAGAAAAAACTCTCAATTCGTTGGCGGTAGAAAACGACGTAATAATCATTACAGGAGGGCTTGGTCCAACCAAAGATGACATAACCAAATCAACTCTTGGCAAACTTACCGGTGCAACCGGTACATACCAGAGCAAGGAACAGTTGGATATTTTATCCAATATTTTAAAATCCAGAGGGATTGCGCTTTCGGATATCAATATTGCCCAATCTATTGTTCCAAACACATGTAAGGTAATTCCAAACCACAGAGGAACAGCACCAAACATGCAGTTTGAGATACCTGCCTCAAAGTATGGTCATAGTGTGCTTATGTTCTCACTTCCCGGGGTTCCGTTTGAAGCAATTGCCGCTATTGAACCTGTAATGGATTCAATAAAAGAACATTTTAATCTGCAGAATATTACACATAGAACTATCTGCACGTTCGGCATTCCCGAGAGCACCTTGGCTAAAATGATAGAGTCATGGGAGGAGAATCTGCCAAAAGAGCTTCATTTGGCATACCTGCCTAATCCGCTATTGGGGGTAAGGCTGCGTCTTTCTGCTTACGGTGTTGATGAAGATGTGGCAGAGGTTGCCATAGATAGGGAGATACCAAAGCTAAAAGAGCTTATAGGCAACGCAATATACGGATACGGAGAATACTCTCTTCCACTCTGTTTAAGGGATACTTTAACAAAACAGGGAAAGACAATGTCTGTTGCAGAGTCATGTACCGGTGGTTTTATGGCGCACATGCTTACATCTGTTCCGGGAGCATCTAAATATTTTTACGGAGGCGTGGTATCTTACGACAACAGCGTAAAAATTAACGTATTGGGCGTTGATAAAGAGATTATTGAGAAATATGGAGCAGTAAGCCGTGAGTGTGCTGAGGCTATGGCTCTATGCGTTAAGGCTCTCATGAAGACAGATTATGCGATTGCTACAACCGGTATAGCAGGACCGGACGGAGGTACAGATGAAAAGCCTGTAGGGTTGGTATGGGTTGGCATAGCTTCGGACAAGGGTGTCCTCTCCACATCGTTCAGATTTGTTGCGAGCAGAGAGATTAATATTGAACGTTTTGCATCTCATGCAATCAATTACTTTAGAGAAAAATGCCTGCTGTAAAGAAAGCGTTGGCGTTAGCGTTAATTTAGTTGAAAGTTTAGAGTTTATAGTGTATGGGCAGTTTTTAAGTTAATAGTAGTAAAGCTTAAAGTAAGAAACTATCAACTTAAAAACAATAAACCAGTTAACTGACTTTAAACTATAAACAATAAACTTAATTAGCCAAAGCCAAATATGGTACAGAGAAAAATTAGTTACAAGTAACTTTATGTAAACATTTATAAAACAATAAATATGAATCAGCCTAAACTTCAACAGCTAAGTCTGTTGGCATTAACACTAATAAGTTATTTGATGATAACATCGTGCAACCAAACAAAACCAGCACTAACTGCAGCCGAGCAGTTGGATTCGCTATTTACAGCCAGATATGGCGTCACAGACACCGCGAGCGGTAAAGTAACATTCCCTAACCCGGGAGCAAGTGTACTTATATGCAAAGGGGACTCCGTTCTTTTTGAAAAATCGTACGGAGAATCCAATTACGACACCAATACAAGAATAGACAAGAATACATTCTTTAACATTGCCTCTGTATCCAAACAATTTACAGCAGTTGCAATACTTAAACTGTATCAAGAGGGAAAATTGGATATAGAGAGCAGTATCTATGATGTAGCTCCAAGAGTTACCTCTTTCTTGCCTCCTAAAAACGAGGAGTTTGCCAAAATAAAGATAAAACATCTTATGTCCCACACATCGGGTATTATGGATGAAAGGCCAAGAGACGACAGACATTTTGTGCTTACGGCAACAGACATGCAGTCTTTAGAGTATATGAAGGGAATAAAATCTTTAAGATTTACTCCAGGCTCTCAGTATGAGTACATTAACCCAACATTCCAGCTGCTTTATGTTATAATTGAAGAGGTATCTGGAAAACCTTTTGAGCAGTATATGAGAGATGAGATCTTCACCCCGGCAGGAATGCCGGAAACTCTCTATTTTGAGGATGGACGGGATATTCCAAGGATGTCTCACGGTTATGTTGCAGACAAAGATGATGCACCCGAAGCCGATAAAAAATTCAGCGAACGCGACTACGGTGAGGAGAGTTTCTTTGCAACCAAAGCAGACGGCGGAATATACACATCCGTTATTGAGTTCAATAATTGGGAAAAGGCTCTAAGAGACAACAAGATATTGGATTCTACAACCCTTGCACTTGCATACACACCACAAATAATGGTAACAGGAAGCCCTTACTGCGATTACCAAAACAGAGAGAATACATATTATGCTTTCGGATGGTTTGTAGACAAGACACCTAATATGCCTGTTAAGGTTTACCACACCGGTGATAATGGAGGATATCAGATTTATGCAGCTAAGTATCCCGACAAAGATTTGAGAATAATGGTGTTTGAAAACAGAAACGACCATTCTAGATGGAACATGGCAAAGGAGATTGATAACATTATCAAAAAAGCAGGCTTTTTGGAGTAAAGTTTTGGGAGTAAAATACTCTCCTTCCAAAAAATAAAATAGGACGACCGCTCTAATGGATCGTCCTATTTTATTCAAGCAGCCGTCTCTTTATTAAACCTCCTTATTAAATATGGAGGAATTAGCCTGTGCTACAGGCATGATGACCATATCATTTATATTGACATGTGCCGGGCAGTTTATCATATACATGATTGCATCGGCAACATCATGAGCCGTTAACGGCACAAAACCTTTGTACACATTGGCAGCTTTCTCATTATCACCTTTAAACCTTACCTGAGAGAACTCCGTTTCAACCGCCCCGGGGCAGATCTGCGACACCTTTATACCAAACGGCAGAAGATCTATCCTCATTCCTTTTGTAAGGGCATCCACCGCATGTTTTGTCGCACAATAGACATTCCCATTAGGATATACCTCTTTACCCGCAATTGAGCACAGATTAATTATATGACCGCATTTGAACTCCTTCATATATCTGCTTACAACACGTGTCACATACAGCAATCCCTTTATATTGGTATCTATCATCCTCTCCCAGTCATCAACCACCCCCTCATCTACCCTGTTAAGTCCTACAGCCAAACCGGCGTTGTTGACCAACACATCTATATGTTGCCATTTGTCTGGAAGATTACCCAAATATTTGTCAACTTCATTATAGCTGCGTACGTCAAAGCTAAGTGGTAACACCCTCACACCAAACTCCCTCTCCAACCTCAAAGAGGCCTCCTGCAATCTGTTCTCTCTTCGTCCTGTAATTATTATATCGTAATCACTTGCAGCCAACATCTCTGCCGTTGCTAAGCCAATGCCCGATGTTGCGCCTGTAACCAAAGCAATCTTTCTCATAAAACCTTATTTTTACACTTAACAACCATTCAGGTCTCTCTAAAAAGTATAGGCAATCTCCTCAACTCTATTCATTACCCTAAGGAAATTCTCTCCCAAAATTTTCTTTATATCTGCCTCAGAATAACCTCTGTCTACCAACTCCTGTGTTATTACAGGCATCTTTGAGATATCCTCAAGCCCTTTAGGTCCTGCAGCAATACCGTCAAAATCAGACCCTAAGCCAACATGGTCAACACCTACAAGATTTACAACATGATCTATATGATCTACAACCTTTTTGTAAGAAGGCCTGTTAAGGTCCAATATAGCCTTTACAGAGTCATTGTACGCTCTCTTCTCCCTGCGCCCTGTAGGGTTCTTCTTAAGTTCTGTCTCGGCAGCATCAAAAGCATCGTCGTACGGGCCGTAAATCTTTCCAAACTCTTCGTCCAAGAAGCATGGATAGAAATTAATCTGTATAACACCACCCGCAGCAGCCAAATCCTTAATCATTTGGTCTGTCATATTCCTTGGATGATTGCACAGAGCCCTGCAGCACGAGTGAGTTGCAACAACAGGAGCTACTGAATATTTCAACACATCATAAAATGATTCATCCGATATATGAGACACATCCACAAGCATTCCAATCCTGTTCATCTCCTTTATAACCTCCTGTCCAAAAGTACTTACACCGTGCCATCTCTTGACCTTTGATGAACATGAATCACAAATCTCATTATCTCCCGCATGAGTAAGAGTCATATACCTTATACCCATTCTGTAAAATAATCTCAACAATGAAAGATCCTTCTGTATAGGAGAACCATTCTCCATTCCAAAGATAATAGCTCCTAACCCTTTGGCCTTAAGTTCTCTTGCCTCTCTTACAGAGTATGCCTGCCTCACCTTGTCTTCATTAGCCTCAATTGAGTCCTTTGCAGCAGCTATAAGCCTTAAAGCCCTCATGGTGGCCTCATCCGGCGTAAGGGAATTAGATGTATAAATAGCGAAGAATGAAGCATCTACCCCACCCTTTTTCATTCGGGGATAATCAAAGTGTCCCTCCTTATTCAATTTACTAAAATCTCTGGCCAACATTAGCGAAAGCGGTGTATCGCAATGAGAATCCAGCACAAAGGCCTCTTTATGAAGGGCCATGGTGTCTATAATTTTCTTAGTCATCTTGCATTAAAGATTTTTACATTCAAATATAAACCTAAAAAATCACAAATCCTTGTATTTTTGCGCAGATGATAAAATTTTTTCAAAAAAAACTGTAACAAATGCAACACAGCCCAAAAATCAACGTCTTATAAGTGAAAAAAAGATAAATGAGAAACAACAATAACATAGAGAAGATTTATAATACGTACGCAAAGACCCTTTACAACACCTCTTTAAGGATTGTAAAGGATTCCTTTAAAGCCGAAGAGATTATGCAAGACTCTATAATTAAATATTACAACGAGGATGCAGCAACGCAGTTTAATAATCCGGGAGGTTGGCTACAAAAAGTATGTATTACTAAATCAATAGATTATCTGCGCAAAACAAAAAGAGAGAACATATTTCTTACAGAGTATGCGCAAGACAATGGAGAGGATTCCGTTAATCCTAATCCAGACAAAAACAGAGTTAGCCCCGACACAAAAGCAAAAGAGATAAAGGAGGCTATTTATAATCTTCCCGACAAATACCGCATTGTACTCTCTTTACTGCTTTTAGAGGGGTACGATTATGAAGAGGTGGCCCAGATTACCAAAGCTCCGGCATCAACCATAAGGAGTTGGGCAATGAGAGGTAAAAAAATGGTTATTGAAACATTAAAATGCAAAGAATAATGAAACAGGATATAACAGACAACAATAAAAACAGCAACAACAGATTTGACGAGTCTAATGAGTTGGATATTTTTATAATGCACAATAGAGATTCTTTTGAAGAGGAGCTTCCATTAGGTCATTTAGAAAGATTCAACAGAAGGATTGCTTTAAAAAACAGCAACAAATCTAAAGTAAGGCGTTTTACCATCTCCTTTTCCGCAGTTGCAGCCGCAGTCATACTTGGAGTAATAGCATTTACACAGATAGAGAGCAACAATACTGCACAAGATGAAAATTACGAATTTATGTACTACAAGGCGCAGATAGAGAGTGTAAAGGATGAGATATTCAATGAATCGTCACAGATTGGCGGTGCAATTGAGACAGAGGCAAAAGGGACGGTTTACAGTATAATGAACGAATCTATCCCATTGGAGCAACTTCTGCCCGAGGAGCTTACAAAGGCACAAAAAGACACCATACTAAAGAAATATTACAAAAAGAAACTAAAGGGGCTTAACCAGTACAAGAGTATTGTATCGCAGGAGCTTAACAACTACAGATAATTGATTATTAATATTTAACACACAAGGATATGAAAAAATTTTTATTAGCATTAACAGCAATTTTATGCGTAACCATTCTTAACGCACAGAGGGTAACCAAAGATTACAGATTCAGCAATATTACAGGAATCAAGGCAAGTAGTATATACAACATAAAACTGAGCAAGGGAAATTCAGATGTTGTAAAGATCACAGCAGATGAGAGGTTCTTTAAAAACATAAAGATTTACAAAGAGGGCAACAATACTTTGGTTTTGGAATGGGATGGAAGTTTTAAGTACAGAGGCGATGACAAAAGAAATACCGAAGGTATTAATGTTGTTATGCAGGTAAACAGTTTGGAAGAGTTAGATCTTTCCGGAGCAGTGTCTTTAGATGGCAACGGAGATACATACCCATCAAGAGAATTTGAGTGTGAGTTATCTGGAGCTGCAAGTGCAAAAAACTTTAATGTAAACACCTGTGAGACCGATTTGGACTTGAGCGGTGCAGGAAGTGTCGCTTTTGGAGGCAATTACGGGAAATTGGAGGGCGAGATAAGCGGCGCAGGAAAGGCAGTGCTTAACGGTAATACTTCCGACATAGAATTGGAGGTAAGTGGTGCCGGAAGTGTAGACATTAGCAACTGTGATGCAAGAATGGTAGATTTGGAGCTGTCAGGAGCCGGAAATGTAACCTTAAAAGGCTCTACAGACAGACTAAAAGCAATAGTAAGCGGGGCTGCAGCTCTTAAAGCAAAAGAGTTAAAAGCCATGGATGTGATCTGCTATACTTCCGGGGCATCAGGAGCATCTGTTTACTGTACAGGCACTTTGGAAACAAAAACGACAACAGCTTCAAAGATAACATACTATGGTAACCCTAGGAATATTATTTCACATAACCAATCCTTAGTAAAAGGTAGAGATTAGATAATAATAAGCAAATATAATTGGAATTAACTTTTTTGGAGGCCGGCCACTTATGGTTGGTCTTCTTTTTGTTATGCTTTTTGTATATTTGCGTCCAATAATCCAACACACCGGAACATGGAAGAAAGCTACAAAAAAATAGACAGCCGTAAGGCCATCATCTGTTCGACAATCATATTCATTGTATATATGACAGCCGTTATGTTCCTCTGTCTTGCAAGATTCTCAGGCAGCGGCATAGATATTAATTTGGATGATTATTTTTTAGGAATACGGTTAGACAGAATTGTTCATTTTTCTATGTTCTTCCCTTTCCCATTTATCTGTTGGCTTTTCTTTAAATACAGTAGCACAAGACTACAACAGAACAAAAAATTCCGTTACGCTGCAATAATACTTGCGGGCGTGGTATTTGCGGCCATAGCAGAAAGTTCTCAAGAGCTGTTTACAACATACAGAGATTCGGATCCATTTGACTTTTGCGCCAATATAACCGGAATTTTAACAGGATGTATTATCCTGTTCTTGGCAGAAAAGCAGCTTCACAAAATTTTCCATAAATTATTCAAAATTTAGTAACACAACTTAAATCACAGAAAAAAAGCAGAAACCACCAAAATGGTAATTCCTGCTCTATTCTCACACTATTAATATATAAGTAGCCGCTACCTCACAAAAACAGGTGGCGCAAGCGGTACAAAATTCTTGTCTATCTCCTTGTAGACTGCAGGTGATTTTGTTTTAGATCTGTTTATAACATCGTATTCCAAAAACTTCTGCTCGCTATACCCCTCTCCGGAGAACTCCATAATCCTTCTGTATATTGCCTGGCGCGATACAGCATTAAATCCGCCAACATTATTCACCATTATACTTGTATATGTTGAACGCCATACCCCGGATTTATATGTAGCACCACCTTCATAAATACCTACCAAACCGCTATAATCCGGATTTTCAAGCAGTGATTTCCATTTAATCAGTGTTAGATCTTTAGTAAAATCTACATTACGATTAAACCCATATTTGGTAGCCCAATTAATATGTTCAACCTTCGTCTTTTCAGGAATTGTTCCATTTTCGGTATAATAATACTCATCTGCCAACTTGCCAAATCCATGGCCGCCAACCTCATGATGTATAATCTGTGCATACTGTTCATCATCGCCGTTAGTATACGGGCAGTATCCAACACACATGTCATTGCTATACATATAGCATGTTCCGGCATATTTTGTGTCATTAACCGCTACGATAATGTGAACCCTGTAACCGGATGCAGGAACACCGGGAATATTACATGCATATTGCAAACATAAATTATCATCTCCACCAACATGTGTTCCTTCTCCATACTTTGTAGAGAATACTGTCTCTATTCCGCTTCCTATTCCCTCATTCTTTGAAACAGCCTTTACCATATATACATTGAACCTGTTTCTAAAGCTCTTGTACGGTTCTATAGAGAAGAAGTGCTCCATTGCAGATCTCATCCGCTGTTCGTACTTGCCGCCTTCGCCCATATCCTTGTCTATAAAGCCATCACCCATTAATACAAGGGTAATACCATTACCAACTGTTTTTTTCTGTAATACAGTTACTTCACCATCTTTGCTGTAATCCTGAGACTCGTATCTGTCCGGTGTTACCGCTCTTGCATCCAACGACTTTATTTTGCTTTTTTTAATTATAAGCATTTCTTTGGTTGACATCTTAATGGTTCTGTCGGCAGTCTCAACATATACGGTAATACCATTACGGAAAATTGTAGGCGGAAGAGAAATGTAAAATTCAGTAGGAGTTGTTTCATTCAATTTAACATCATTGCACACCAATTTAACCTCCTCACCACCTTCGGAGCCGAAAGATACGGTTGTATATCCATTAGGGTTTAAAGCAACAGTTGCATCTCCAGACAATTTTTCTTTACTATTGCCTTTAATAGTAATGCTTTTAACCGTCATCTTGGAACCTGTCAACTGCAGTTTAAGTACTCCAAACAGGTTCTTGAATTTAAGTTCTGATTCTGCCTTGCTGCCGGTTACAGCAACCATAGGCATAGCATAACGTGCAAACGACTTAGGCAGATAATGCTGTTCACTTGGAATAGTCACGTTTAGAGAGTGAGATGTACCCTCTTTGGCATATTTTATTTTACTACTATATGGATAATACGCAACATTGGCGTCGAAAGAGACAGTTGCATCTCCACTTCCTATCTGTTTTCTCACTAATGTGGCAGTTGTTTTACCGGATGTTCCAGCCTTTACACCATATAGGTCATTTATGTCACTACCATTAAAGAGTGAGACCTCATCCCCCTCTTCCCATAGCACTAAATTTGAGGAAAGAACGGTTTTTGTCTCTACATCTGTCTCGGACAACGCTGTAAAAATTTGTGCATCATCATTAGTTAGTTGCCCATATTCGTTCTTTTCGCAAGATGTAGCATAGAAGAGTACCGACAATAGGGCAAATGCAATATATATTTTTCTCATAATCTTAGTATTAACTGAATTAATAATATATATAGGCTCAATGTAATTAGTCCCATCCCTGAGATCCGTCATCGCCAACCTCTTCCGTACTTCCACTGTTAGAAGATTGGGCAAAGCCTCTTTCCAATTCAATTAAATACCAGCATACTTGCGGTTCACAATACTTTTCATTCATAGCTTAAAATCATTAAAAATTTCTTAAATGTAGCTTCCGTTCAAAAACATGGTAAAGGTAATAAAATTTAAAGCCAAACAAAAAAAGAGGCTGACCCAAAAGGTCAGCTTCTTGCGTTTATAAGGATAGTATCTGAA